>ERZ1023869.233-NODE-233-length-20777-cov-13.886256_pt1 | contig 20777 bp, 19 predicted proteins | sample MGYA00380390_ERZ1023869 | MGnify/ENA primary metagenome ERZ1023869 (study PRJEB33179, sample SAMN07449005) | human gut metagenome | biome: Human-gut; feature: Human associated habitat; material: Faeces | host: Homo sapiens | place: India: Bhopal | collected...
ACTGCTGCAAACTTAGAGCGACGCGTCCCGCGTCGCCCCCATTAGTGGTAGCGTTTTGTGCTTGCGTTTAGAGGTTGCATTTAGTGCTTGCGTTTTGTGCTTGCGCTCAGTGGTAGCGTTTTTTTTTGCAGACTTTGTCAATGCGTCACCCAATCAAATAACGCATTGACGAAGTATGGAAAGAGCACTTAGGCAGAATAAGTTCTCCACTTTTTACAAAGTATAAAACTCCCCGCAGCCTGACCTTGCTTAACAAGATCGCACAGCGGGGAGTCGTACTTTAAGTTGGTGTATACTGTATGGCCCTATTTAGCCAACCAGCATATAGAGATTTTTAGTTGTTCTCAGGACGGAGCTTGCGCACGGTTTCACCAGCACGCCACATTTCGCTTTCGTGGAGTGCCTTAAGTTCCTGTTCAAGTCCTGCACGATAATCGGGCTTAGAGTTGGCATCGATTGAAATTTGAGCTTCGTTGCCACTTGCCACGCTCTGGTAGAGTTTTTCCATCACAGGCTTGATGGCATCGTGGAAAGGAGTCATCCAATCCAAAGCACCACGCTGGGCCGTTGTTGAGCAGTTGGCATACATCCAGTCCATACCATTCTTGCCCACCATGGGGAGGAGTGACTGGGTGAACTCTTCGATAGTCTCGTTAAAAGCCTCAGAGGGGGTGTGTCCGTGTTCGCGGAGAGTTTCGTATTGAGCCAAGAAAAGTCCCTGGATAGCACCCATCAAAGAACCACGCTCACCAGTAAGGTCGCTGGTAGCCTCGCGCTTGAAGTCGGTCTTGAACATGTAGCCCGAACCTATGCCCACACCAAAGGCAAGCACCTTTTCGGTAGCATGGCCCGAAGCGTCCTGATATACAGCGTATGATGAGTTAAGACCACGACCCTCGAGGAACATGGTGCGGAGCGATGTGCCCGAACCCTTAGGAGCTACCATGATGACATCAATGTCTGCGGGAGGCACTACACCGGTGCGGTCGTTCCAGGTGATGGCAAAACCATGTGAGAAGTAGAGCGTCTTGCCCGGAGTGAGGTGCTTCTTGATAGAAGGCCAAAGCTGCATCTGTGCGGCATCTGAAAGCAACATGCAAACGATTGTACCCTTTTCGGCAGCCTCCTCAAGCGAGAAGAGTGTTTCGCCTGGCACCCAACCATCGGCCACAGCCTTTTCGTATGTCTTACCTTGACGCTGGCCTACAATCACGTTGAAACCATTATCGCGCAGGTTGCAAGCCTGACCAGGACCTTGTACACCATAGCCGAGCACGGCAATGGTCTCGTTTTTCAATACTTCACGTGCCTTTTCCAAGGGAAACTCTTCGCGGGTGATTACTTCTTCTACAACTCCGCCAAAATTCAATTGTGCCATAATATTTAAGTTTTTGTGTAGGTTGCGGCAACCGTTTGCACAATCAGCTGCACATTACCTATAAGGTTATAATATAAATGTCTATAAATCAAATATCTATCGTACTAATAGCCTTGTCAGAAACCCGTATTGGCCTGTTGCGCACGCTTCTCCTCCTCACGCAGTTCGAGGAATTCATTAAGTTCCTCGCGGCGGCTCTTGGTTACAGCCACCACGCCCGAACTTACATACTGCAATATGCAGCCATATCCCTTCAGTTTGTGATAGAGTTCGAGAGTTTCCTCAGGCAGCCCCTCTTTCGACACGATGGCATAGGTTGAGTTTACCTCCACTATTTTGCCATCATACTGGCGAATGGCCTTTGATATGTTGCGGTTTTCAATCAAACGCGCCGTGGCTATTTTGTAAAGGGCCTGATCCATCACATATATTTCGTCGTTTGTAAAATACTGCGCCTGGATTACGTCGATTTTCTTTTCAAGCTGCTTTACCAATGTCTGCACCGTGTGCTCGTCGGTATAGCAAGTTATCGTGTAGCGGTGCACATGTTCAATGCCCGATGCCGACACATTAAGACTTTCTATATTGAGTTGTCGGCGTGTGAACACATTGGTCACGAGGTTCAGCACACCGGCCAAATTTTCAGAGAATACGATAATCGTGTAAAGCGTAGTGTCCTTTTTATCTTCGTTCATACAATAAGTAGGTGTTCAAAATTATTTTATACAATCAGTAGGTGCCATTTTCACATTGAAAGCACATTCTCGAGACGCATCTGTTCCCTTCGGCCTCGGTCACATAGCCCGCTATGTTCCCTCACCCGAAGGAAACATCTGCGCCACGATAATGCACTTTCAATGTAAAAATAATTTTGACCACCTACTTAGTCGTTTTTATTAAGTTTCACGCCTCAAGCATCATATCATCTACGTCGTGTCCCGGACAGCACATGGGCAGCACATTGTCCTCTTCAAGCACTGCGGCTTGCAGCAAGAAAGGGCCGGGGGTGGCAAGCATTTGGCTGATAGCCTCATCAAGCTTGCTTCGGTCGGTGACGGTCAGTGCCGGTATGTTGTAAGCCTCTGCTATCTTCTCGTAGTCGGGGTTCATCATGGGTGTGAACGAATAGCGGTGGCGGAAGAACAGCTGCTGCCACTGTCGCACATTGCCCAAGAAATTGTTGTTGAGCAATATGATTTTGACTGGAGCATGCTGCTCCATGATGGTGCCAAACTCTTCGATGGTCATTTGCAATCCGCCATCGCCAAGGAACAAGCACACAGTGCGGTCGGGCGCACCGAATGTGGCACCTATGGCAGCCGGCAATCCAAATCCCATGGTGCCCATACCGCCCGAGGTTATGATGCTGCGCTTTTCGGTAAAACGGAAATAGCGTGCCGCCATCATTTGGTTCTGTCCCACATCGGTTACCAGCACCGCCTTGTCCTGACTGAGTTCGGTTACACGACGCACCACCTCACCCATGCGCAATGGGCCTTCGGCAGGATGAATTTGCGGTTCTATAACCACCTCGTGCTCTTTAGAGTCCCACTGCCGGAAACTCTCACGCCATTCGGTATGCGCTTTCTGCTCGAGCAAGGCTGTAACAGCCGGAAGCGTCTCTTTACAGTCGCCCAATACAGCCACATCAACCGTCACATTCTTGTTTATTTCTGAGGGGTCGATATCGAAATGTATCTTACGTGCTTGTTTGGCATAGGTGTCTAACTTGCCCGTAATACGATCGTCAAAACGCATGCCGACGGCTATGAGCAAGTCGCACTCTTGTGTCTTTTTGTTTGCACCCAACGAACCATGCATGCCAAGCATGCCCACATTCAGCGGGTGATTGGTTGGCAAGGCCGACAAACCTAACAGCGTGCAGCCTGCGGGCAAACCTGCCTTCTCGATAAATGCACGGAGTTCCTCGCCAGCATTACCCAGTTCGACACCCTGCCCCACCAACACGAGCGGACGCTTAGCCTCGTTAATCAAGGCTGCAGCCTCGGCAAGGCTCTGCTTGTCTGTTGGCGGCACGGGCACGTAGCTACGTATAAAGTCTATGGTGCCTGGCATATAGTCGGCCTTTTCGATTTGTGCATTCTTGGCAAAGTCAAGCACCACAGGTCCTGGACGTCCGCTTGCTGCAATGTAAAAGGCACGGTGTACAGCCCATGCCACATCCTTGGCCGAGCGAATTTGATAGGCCCATTTGCTAATAGGCTGGGTGATGTCTACCACGTCACATTCCTGAAAGGCATCTGTGCCAAGCATCTGTGCACCCACCTGTCCGGTGATGACCACCATGGGCGTACTGTCCATCATGGCATCGGCAATGCCTGTTATCGTATTAGTGGCACCAGGGCCACTTGTCACGAGGCACACCCCCGTGCGCCCGCTCACACGGGCATAGCCCTCGGCTGCATGGGCGGCAGCCTGTTCGTGGCGCACCAATATGTGATTTAAGCGGTCGCGATAATCATACAAGGCATCGTACACGGGCATGATAGCACCGCCCGGATAGCCAAACAATGTAGTAACCCCCTCATCGAGGAGGGCACGCATCAGTATTTCAGCACCGCTAATTTGTGTATTCTTGTTTTCGGTCATAGTTGTCTGTTAAGGTAGTTCGCTTAATGGTCGTAGCGTGAGGCAAGTATGCCTTCGCCCCCATCAACCTACATTTCTTACGTTAGGAAGTAACGTCATCGGTGTTCAATATTATTTTGAACATCCTCTTATATTTATATTTCGCGCACACCGCCTTTGTCGGCACTGCTCACCATGCTGGCATAAGCCCTCAAGGCCTTGCTCACCGTACGTTTGCGTTGCAAGGGGCGCATGGGACGTGCAGCCAGTTCCTCATCGCTGAGGTGAACTGATATGCTGCGCGATGGTATGTCTATCTCAATGATGTCGCCATCAATTATCTTGCCAATAGCACCGCCTGCTGCGGCCTCGGGCGATATGTGGCCAATGCTCAGACCTGACGTGCCGCCTGAAAAACGGCCATCGGTTATCAGTGCACAAGCCTTGCCCAAATGGCGGCTCTTGATGTACGACGTGGGGTAGAGCATCTCCTGCATACCCGGTCCGCCCTTTGGCCCCTCGTGGGTTATAACTACTACATCGCCTGCCTGCACCTTGCCGCCAAGTATGCCCTTGCAAGCCTCGTCCTGCGAGTCGAACACACGAGCTGGCCCTTCAAAGTGCCACAAACTCTCGTCCACACCGGCGGTTTTCACCACACAGCCATCGAGCGCTATGTTGCCAAACAACACGGCCAGTCCGCCGTCTTTTGTATAGGCATGTTCCATGTCGCGAATGCAACCTGTAGCACGGTCGGCATCAAGCGACGGCCATTGACGGTCCTGCACACCCATCTTGGTGGCAAACTTGCCGCCAGGCGCACTACCATATATGCGTGCAGCCTCGGCATCAACCTCGGGACCTGTTATGCTGTAATGTTTAACGTCCTCGCCCAACGTGGCGCCATTGACACGATGTGCTGTCAAGTCGAGCAAATCGCCCTTGGCCAATTCGCCCAATATGCCAAGCACACCACCAGCGCGGTTACACTCCTGCACAGAGTAGCGCTGCGTGTTGGGCGACAATTTGCAAAGGCATGGCACATGACGGCTCAACTGGTCAATGTCCTGCATTTTGAAGTCGACACCAGCCTCATTGGCCACTGCCAACAAGTGGAGCACGGTGTTGGTAGAGCCGCCCATGGCTATATCCAATGTCATGGCATTAAGAAAAGCCTGACGGGTGGCTATTGAGCGCGGCAGCACCGAGGTGTCGCCCTCACCATAATATTTCATGGCATTGCTCACAATGAGCTTGGCTGCATCTTCAAACAAGCGGCGGCGGTTAACGTGTGTGGCCACTATGGTGCCATTGCCAGGTAACGACAAGCCAAGCGCTTCTGTCAAGCAGTTCATTGAGTTGGCTGTAAACATTCCCGAGCAACTACCGCAACCAGGACAAGCACGTTGTTCGATTTGTGCCAATTCATCATCGCTCACCGAGGTGTCAGCTCCCTTCACCATGGCCGTGATAAGGTCGACATTCTGCCCCTGATAGCGGCCGGCCTCCATCGGGCCACCACTCACAAACACGGTTGGTATATTCAAGCGCATGGCCGCCATCAGCATGCCCGGTGTTATTTTGTCGCAGTTTGATATGCACACCAGCGCATCAGCCTTGTGTGCCTGCACCATATATTCTACAGAGTCGGCAATAATGTCGCGCGAGGGCAACGAGTACAGCATGCCATCGTGACCCATGGCTATGCCATCGTCAATGGCTATGGTGTTGAACTCTGCAGCATAGCAACCAAGTTTTTCAATCTCTTGCTTTACGAGCTGCCCGGCCTCGTGCAGATGGGTGTGGCCTGGTACAAACTGGGTGAACGAGTTGGCTATGGCAATAATAGGCTTGCCAAAATGCTCACGCTTCATGCCTGTAGCTATCCACAAGGCACGTGCGCCCGCCATTCTTCGTCCTTCGGTGCTGAATGCACTGCGCAACTGTATTTTCATAACTCTTTCAGGATATTTATTAGCTTTGTTGCATAACACACATTATCATGCAGAAGCTTTACAGTTTACTACTCTTGTTGTTATTTTGTTTTGCAAATGTAACCAATAATACGATACAACAATACAAAATGTAAGAAAAAGTTCAGAAATATGCCAAGAAAAACCGATTGTGCGCCACAGACATGCACATTTATGCAACATTGCGTGCACTTTACCGCCTCGCACCATCACCCCCACACAAGCTATGCGCGGGCTTCGTGTGCCACATACTAAAGTTTTGCCGCATATTTGCCGCATTTATGTCTAAAGTTGATTAGCAAATTTTACAACAGAGCACAAGTAAAAGCCTGCCTTAGCGGTTTATACCATTTTATTTACGTAATTTTGCCACACTGTTAAGTCCTTAACGAATTGACGAGGCATACAGAGTGACGAGTTATTTAACACCGTTTGTTGAAATTCCGTTCACACACTGCTCGATATGCGCAGAACGCACTTGCCACGCCCGTCAAACCATCAACACACAAACTTATTTAGAACAACGACCCCTATCATATATATGCAAATCAAACACATAGGCACAATGCTTGCCATAGCAGCTGCTACCCTGCCGCAGGCCTCTGCACAAAATGCACTGCAGCGCGCAGGTCAACACGTTACTTACACGGCCGAAGCACAAGCAAGCTATTCGCATAACAAAACACCCTTGTGGCTCACAGCCAACAAATACGGCATGTCGTCGGTAGACACCAAGAACGGCTATTTGCGCATGACCATCGAACGCCAGGCTGATGCCGACTCGGCCTGCCATTGGCGCTTTGGCTATGGGGCCGACATAGCAGTTGGCGCGCACTATCCGAGCAGCGGTTTCGTTCAACAGCTCTATGCCGACATCGACTGTCGTCTGGCGCGCCTTACCATAGGTGCCAAGCAGCACCCCATGCAACTTAAAGACAATGAACTGAGTAGCGGATCGCAAGCGCTGGGCATCAATGCACACCCTATGCCTGCCGTACGCCTGTCCTTGCCACGCTACTGGAATATTTCTGGACGTGGAAATTGGTTGGGCATACGCGGCCACATCTCGTATGGACTGATGACCGACGACAATTTTATGCAGGACTATCTCAGAGGCACCAAGAATCGTTATGCCACACGGGTATTGCTGCACACAAAGGCATTCTATTTGCGAGCTGGAAATGCCCAAAAGTTTCCCATCACCTACGAAGGCGGACTTGAATGGGCCACCCAATTTGGCGGCACAATATACAACGCAAGGCAAACTCCCATTAAGGCGGGACACCATCTGAAGGACTTTTTCACCGTACTTTATGGCGGCGGAGCCGATGTCACCGATGGCGTTTATAGCAACGCCCTTGGCAACACATTAGGCAGTTGGGTGTATCGCCTCAACTATCACGGACACGGCTGGGGGGTCAGCCTTTACTACGACCATTACTTTGAAGACCACTCGCAGATGTTCTACAATTATGGCTGGCGCGACGGCATGTGGGGACTTGAGGCACACTTGCCAAAAAATCCCATACTTGGAAAATTCGTGTACGAATACATCAAAACCACCGACCAAAGTGGCCCCATCTACCACGACCATACACCCGAAATTCCCGACCAAGTGAGCGGTAGTGACAACTACTACAACCACGGACTGTACACGGGCTGGCAACATTGGGGCATGGCCATTGGCAACCCGCTCTACGTAAGCCCGCTTTACAAGGGCACACGAAATTTGAGCTTTATTGGCACACGTTTCAAGGCGCACCATCTGGGCTTTAGCGGCGACCCACTCCCCTGCCTGCACTACCGCATCATGATTACCCACGAACGCAACTTGGGCAATTGCAACAGCGATTGGACCGAGGCACGCACGCTGAACAGCCTGTTGCTCGAGGCTGCATGGTCGCCCCTTCGCCTCGGACGCATCAACACCAGTGGCTGGACCGCCAAACTGGCTTTTGGACTTGACCGCGGCAGCTTGATTGGCCACAACACCGGTGCACAACTCACCATCACAAAGAACGGATTGATTACAAAATAGCCTCATGCACTTACACACATTATTATATAACAAATGCAGCACATTTGCCATCACAGCGATTGGCCTGCTGCTCGCCACAGCCTGCTCGCACGTGAGCCGCAATGGGCTGATCGACGGAAAATGGCGCCTACACGAAATTCACAGCAAAGTCACACCAACAGACGCCTATTATACAGCACAGAAGAAGTATGTGCTTAATGACCGCATATACTGGTCATTTCAGCTCGATTTGCTACAAATAACCTCTGCCCTGGCACATAACGGGCAGACTAACAAAACCTTTGCCCGCTTTAACTATGAGGGCGACAAATTGGCTGTGTATAGCCCCTATGCCCACCTTTACGATCACGATATTCCCATTACCGACCCCAACATTTCATTAGAAAGTGTAGGCATCAGAGGCCACGAGGCCAAATTTCGCATTGTACGCATCAATTCAAGTTCGCTCATTCTGTGCTCAGACATGGACAGTTTGGTATTCCGAAAATTACACTAAACGCGATTAAGGACATTGGTCGCCCGTTACATCTTGCTCCCCTATACAAAGAATATTAAGAAAAAACATTACCTTTGCAAATATAATATACAAGGAAATACTTATGGCAAGATTCATCAACCCCTTCACTGATATCGGTTTCAAGAGAATCTTCGGACAAGAGGTATCCAAACCTCTGATTATTGATTTTCTGAACAGCCTGCTGCTCGGCAAGGAACACATCACAAGCATCACATTCCTTGACAAGGAGCAACCGGCCCTATTTGAAGATGACCGATCGCTCATATACGACATATATTGCGAAACCGACAAGAATGAGAATATCATTGTCGAAATGCAGAACAAGTCTCAGCCTTATTTCAAAAACCGGAGCATATATTATGCCTCCGAAGCCATTGCAAGGCAAGGCGAAAAAGGGGCTGATTGGAAATACAATATAGATGCTGTGTATCTTGTTGCTTTCTTGAATTTCTGTCCGATGGATTTTAAGAAGGAGTTCAGAACCGATGTGGGACTGACAAACTTAAAAAACAATGAAATCTTCTCAGACAAAATTAGAATGACATTTATGCAGTTGCCTTTATTCAAGATGGAGGCAAATGAGTGTGAAACAAACTTTGATAAATGGATTTACGTTCTGAAAAACATGGAAACATTAACAAGATTGCCATGGGCTGCAAAAAGCGCCGTCTTCAAAAAACTGGAGCAAATTGCCGACGTTGCTTCTCTTTCAAGACAAGAGCGTATGAAATATGACGTGGGATTGAGGAAATACCGCGATACACTATCAGTGCTTGAAGGTGCTAAATTAGACGGGCTGGCGGAAGGCAGAGCACAAGGTATAGCCGAAGGTAAAGCTGAAGGTATAGCAGAAGGCAGAGCTGAAGGCAGAGCTGAAGGCAGAGCTGAAGGCAGAGCTGAAGGCAGAGCTGAAGGCGCACAAAAGGAAAAGATTGAAACAGCAAAAAGACTTTTGGCTATTGGTGCAGACACCAATACCATAGCAATTGCTACCGGATTAACCACAAACGAAGTTGAAAGTCTGATAGGAAATTAAACGTCCTAATCTGCTATCGGAACTTTGCGCAGCATAGATAACTAAATACAATTACGGTTTCTACTATTTGGCTGCAGAACCCACAATAGCCCCTGGGAGTTTTAACACAACCCCCAGGGGCTATTTTCATAAAAGCGCAGGCCGTGGTTCAATAAGTCGTGGTACATCAGCATCGAGGTGCTAAAAAGCCACATGGCGCGCATCATGGGCGACGAGTTCAGCGGTGCCTTCGACACGCTGACGGAGCGAGAGAGGGGGTGACCATTGGGCTCTTTAAGTCCCCAGTTTGTTGCGCGGTAGTGATTAAAGCCATATCTTTGCAAAAAGAATATAAACACATTATATACACACTACGCAGCATGCTCACACTCTTTGTCATAATATTATCAGCTATAGTCTTGTTCTTTCTCTGCGCCTTCATCACAGGCATAGTCAAAGCCCTCAGCCAGACTCCCGAGGAACAAAAAGAGTTTTTGGAGAACTACCGAATGGAGAAAAAGCAAAGGAAGGAGAGCAAACGACTATATAGGAGCATTGAAAGCCAAGCCATTGCCAAATACCCCGGCCGCGCCAATTACAGAAAAAGGAAAGCCTACATAGACAAGCACCTCTAATCGCCCCGCGTGTCTTTTAACACCCGGTTAAGCCGTGTTACTTTTGGAACATCACACACCAAAAGTAACACGTTTTTTTATGAATAACAACGACATCAAGACCGTAACCCTCACCATCAACTCGGAGCAGGCACAACGCAAGCTCGACGACATCAACCGCCGGTTGGAGCAGACACACATCAAACGGCAAGATGCCTTTGAGCGCGGCGACAGAAAGGCACTGCAAGCATACACCAACAATACAACAGACCAAGGCTGAATACGTAGCAGACGATTAGCACACGAATTATAAAAGCAACAACTACACATCAACACCTTCAATGCGTAAGAGAAAACGTTTTGTACTAACCCCTGCAGCAAATCCCGTCAGCGTGCCGTCCAATCCGATAACACGATGACACGGCACTATAATACAAATGGAATTAGCTCCAATGGCCTGTGCTACTGCACGCACGCCATTGGAGCAACCCGCTGCACGCGCCACATCTGTATATGAGGTGGTCTGACCATACGGAGTGGCAAGCAGCGCGTTCCACACACGTTGCTGAAATGGTGTGCCGGCCATGGCCAAAGGCAAATTAAACTGTACAAGGGCACCCGCAAACCAAGCGTCAAGCTCTTTGGCTGTTGCTCGAAGCAACGGGGTGCTTCCACAAACATAACGCGCATTAAAGAAGTGCTGTATGCGCTGGTCGTTACGCCGACGATGCTTGCCATTAGCCCAATCGCACAAGCATAACTTGCCTGCATAATCGCCAAGTACCATCTCGCCACATGGCGAATGATACGGCTGCGTAAATATTTGCGCTGCACTTTTCATTGAACACGTTTTTCAAAATGCTGAAAATCTTTGCGGTGCTTCCATGCGCCACCCCATACAAAGCCATGCTGACGGAACAAACGATAACATAGGTCATCGGTCGTTATCTTATACTTAAAACTACGCTGCCTGTTGGCATAGGGCCGTCCCTTAGCCGGACTTACCACCAGGGTGCCATCCTTACGGTGCCACACATATGGGTTGTAAAGCGGATTAACATCGACCGCTCGCCCCCAACTATGGTTTGACAGTTTTGACGAGCCTGCCACACGGCGGTAATTGAAGCAGGCCGTATTGTTGGCCGACATAGACCGCTCATCGTCGGCTCCATAATTGTCAATCAGCACCATGCGTTCTATAGGATAGTGCGCTTCATACAACTGTTTGAAAATAGAAACTAAATCATTTGCCACAGACTGATGGCAAACCATCTCACCAATTTGCGGCTTGCCATTGCCGTTATAATGTAACAAACGCAGATAGCGCAAACTCGACAATGGAATGGGGCAATCGGCCTTATACGACACCCCCGACATACGCTTGGCCACCATGCTGTCAACTGCACACGCCTCAAAGCATTTCTGCAAACCATAGGCCTGCACTGCCGCCTCACTTACCTCGCAGCCAGCACGCCATTGGCGCAGCTGTTTTATTTGACTTTCTATTGACAAATCACACGGAGTGCGAACAATTACTTTTGCAACGCGACAAGCCTCTTTGTCTGACTTATTTGCTTGTTTACACGCCATGGCCGAGAGGGCTGTGGCAAGCAGACACGCACCTGTAAAAAAGCCACACGCACGACACATTTGTATATAGGTGTTCATCTTTCTTTTCTGCATAATATCACCTGTCATATTCATTACACCGCTACACATTTCTCCGCACACGTAAGCAGTACCCAACAGGTCACATACCCATTATTTGTTTGATGGTACAAACGATTCATAAGTGCCATTGCTGTAAAACACACGTATCTCTTTTATTTTACGCTCATCTTTGTCAATATTTATGCCCATTGTAGCCATATTGCCATTACCGCGCGAGGGGATACGCTGCTCGCGACGAGGAGAAACGATACCCGCACGAGGTTCTACTACTGCACGATTATGCACGTCAACCACATCAGGAGCCATCGCAAAGGGTGCATCAGTACTTGATACCCCTTCGACATTAGAGGTAGCAGACTCGAGCTGAACAATTTCGTTCGCTGTGCCCAATGCCCCATCCTCATCACCAGATAGGGTATGACTTGGGGCGCCATTTACCAACATATCGCCCTCGCCAAACATCAACCAATTAACATTTATTTCGGGGAATGCTACATGCACTCCCATTACGTGTTTGTTCGTTGGATTGGTGCGCCCTGTCAGTATGCTTGACAATGATGCAGGTGAAATACCAAGTCGAGCGGCAAAATCCTGTTGCGACAATTTGGCATAATCCATAATAGATCTTATGCGTTCAATCATTGTTTCGTTCATATATATAATGTGTTTAATCGTTACATGGAGCGAGGTCCCGGCTTATCTACCTCGATGTTTTAGACTTTAGCTGCACAATTAACCATTTCGGCGTCTGAAAAATTGAACAATATTGCGCCACATTTTTTATGCGTTGCAAGACACACCTCCGAGCAAGGACTCAAAGCCTGGTGAAGGAGAAGGCACAAGCACAATGACTTAGTAAGCCCACTTGTAGTCCAAAATTCATACTTAGCAAATCGACACCCGCCATCAAGCCTTGAGGCCCGAAATGGCTTATCTAACATGGTGTGCAGAAGCGTTGGCATCACACTCGCTTCAACTAATTCATTTACAAAGATAAAAAATAAGGGTCAATTAAGCAACAGATCTGGTGCACAATCGTCAATTTACATTATATAATTCTATATTCACATTACAACATCTGCAAATTTACACCTTGATATTATGTTTTACATTATGATATTCGAAACACACTACACACTATTTGACAATCTAAAGTAATTCTATCGTGTTTTTTCGTAACTTATTGACTTACAATAGTTTCCACGCAAATTCGCCACCAATATAGCTGGCAATATACTATACATGCAACAAATCACTTCTATTTAATCAAGTATTTCGAAAGCATACGCGTGTTTTTATTGGTTTTCATTGCGTTACACTTAAAGTAAAGACTTGCATTTTTATAAATCTACAAAACTACTTTACATTCCAATGTTTATAGACGTATATATTTATGATTGTAACAAACGAAAAATCGAACACACTTACAAAACTAAATATTTTGCTTTGCAGTTTACATTACAAATGTTTACAAATTACATCTACACCGATAAATACTAATTTTGGTTTAATGTAAATTATCGAGCACGAGCAAAGCCGAGAAATCCACCATATTCCCATATCCGCACCAATGGCCATTTTCGCAGTTTTGACGCAACCACAGCGAGTTAATTTCAACACAAACACTTGATTTACAATGAGTTACACACATTTTTGTCTATACAACGCATCATTCCATTTAGATTTACAGACAACACATATTGCTATACGCATATTACAAATTGCGCTATTAGTGCGTTTTTTGAGCGCCAAACGAGCCTTTTCTTTCGCTCAAATGGTCAAAATTTACATTTTCTACGCAACACGCCCGCACGCCATGCCATTAACAGGCCGTTTGAATGCCCTATTTGGCATAGTTGGGTATTTGTTTTTCTGGTGCGCAGAACCTGATTATACTCCTTCAAAAATATTGAAAAGCACCATCACCATGGCCCACTCTACACCACGTGCGCAAATCGGACGCAATCTGGAAAATCAGGCATATTGAAAAACAGAACAATTATAGGACTCATTCCAACATCTCATGTTTCCAGCTGCCCCCGAGGCCCTACTGACAAGAAAAATCTCCCATACTTATAGAAGTCCCCTCCCCTCTTCCCTTACCGCCAAGCACACATGCCCACGCTTTAGCAAACACGTGCCTACCCTACCCCCTGCTGCATACACACAAAACAGAGCGGCAGCTATGGAACATTCAGTCCCACAACTGCCGCCCTGACAAGCTTTCATTTCAAGAACTACTGCTTGTTAGTGTAGTATAAAATATATTAATTCTTTCATCAAGTCACCATTCGACGTATGCGACCCTTCTGCTCCTTTCGACCGCGCATCGGTCCGTCGTATTTCGGCCAGGATTTGCATCACCTTCACTCCCGAATAGCTACGCATGGCAGGCAACACATTTTTCTCAACCTGCCACTCGGTCAAGCCAAGCCAAGTGGCAATACCTTGCTTCGTTTTGGTTGGAGCATAAAAGGCCACCATCAAATTTGCAAAATATTTGAACAGCGAAGCCAGTGTGCGTTGAATGGGATTATCTTTCTCATTTTCGTCAAAATATTTCAAAATTCTATTCACCTTTAGCACGTCCTTGCAGCCTATGGCGTCCTGCAGTTCAAAGATGTTATAATTCTTAGATATGCCGATATGCCTTTGCACCAATTCTATGCTTATCTGCTTTTCGCCCTCGGGCAGCGACAACACCAGTTTGTCAAGCTCCGAAGCCATGCGGTTAAGATCTGCCCCCACATACTCGCTCATCAGTTCGGGAACCCCCGCCTGTGGCACCACCCTTTTACGCTGCAAATACGCACGAACAAATGGCGGCAACTGTGCGTCGCGCAGTTTGGCCGATTCAAACAGCACACCCTCTTTATTTATAAGGGTTGCCACCTTTGTACGGCGGTCGAGCGTTCCATTTTTATGACAAAATACGAGTATTGTACTGGGTTGAATTTTGCGCAAATAATACTCCAAATGCTCAATATGCTTCAAGTTTTGCGCCTCCTTCACCACTATCACGAGATGCTGCGCCGCCATGGGAAATGCCTGTGCTGCGGTAATGATATTATCAATATCAGCCTCAGCCCCGAAGAAAGTCATCAAGTTGAAATCACGCTCTTCAGGTTTCAGCACAGCATTAACTATGAAGTCTGCCACATGGTCAATGTAATAGCTCTCCTGCCCCATCAAGTAATAAATGGGTTTAAGGTTGCCTGCCTGCACATCGCGCACAATTTGCTCGTAGGTCGGGCCTGTTGCCTTCTTCTTAAATCCGGTGTATCCTCCAGCCATTATAAGTAGGTGTTCAAAGTTATTTTATACAATCAGTAAGTGTCATTTTCACATCGAATAGACTTTTCTGCCCCATATTGGAGCACACAAAGGTAAGTAATATTTTGTTCTTAGCTAACCCGTTGGCAGAATTAGTTACCCCGTCAGTCCGTTAACTTGTCAGCAAATCTGTCAACCAACTCTGCCCTCTATTTTAGCACAAACACTTGCCCATATCTCAAGAAATGCCGAAATTAGCAATCGGCGCCCCCACATATAAAGAGAGCACTCTATCAACTATCCGTTGCAGTCTGTAGAAATAACGGAATAGCGAGATAGCGGAATAACGGGATAGCGGAATAGCGAGATAGCGGATTGCGGGATAACGAATAGTCACACAAGCCACCCCTTTGCCTTACAAAATATTATGCCACAACAATATGTAAGCAACAACGTATCTACGTTACCCCACTTGCGGGTTTCTGTCAACCCATTCGGCCGACGCGCTCCGATACAACTTCAATACTACTAATAATATATATATGAATATAGCCAAAGCCACTTACTGTGTGAGAAGAGCCTGCACAGTCCTCTTCGTCATACTATCAGTTCTTTGCCTTTCATGGCCACTGGCGTCAATGGCCAAGAAACGGGCTTTGCTCATCGGCATCTCCCACTACCCACAAACAACGAAAAGCAATCCATGCACCTGGACCAATATCCATGGCAGCAACGATGTACGTCTGCTACGAGGCACACTGCAAAAGCAAGGTTTCCGCATCAACACCCTTACCAATGCCCAAGCCACCGCCTCACACATAAGACGCGCACTCAAGCGGCTCTGCCAGCTAGCAGCCAAAGGCGACATGGTAGTTATACACTTTTCAGGACACGGCCAACCATTTGAGGACCTCTCGGGCGATGAAGCCGATGGTTGGGACGAAGCCATTGTACCCTACGATGCGAAGAAATGCTACAGCCGTACATACACCGGACGATGCCACATCATTGACGACGAACTCGAGCGCTACATCAACAGTCTGCGCACCATGGTTGGCCCCCGGGGCTTTGTGTACGTGGTGCTCGATGCCTGCCACATGGGAGGAGCCAGTCGCGACGAAAGCGAAGCCGACTCCGCGGCCTGTGCGCGCGGCACCAACGTGGGGTTCTCGCCCAACGGCCGCACATACATACCACGCATCGACCGCCGCGGCCACTTCACGGTTAAAGCCTCACCCCGAATGGCTGGCGTGTGCTACATAGAGTCATGCCGTGCCTACCAAACCAACACCGAGATTTACGAACAAGGGCAATACTATGGTCCGCTATCGTTCTACATTAGCCAGACCCTGCAACACACTCCCCTCACCCACAACCTGCAGTGGGTGCATAAGGTGGTAGAAGCCATGCAGCACGACAAACGACTGATTAAGCAAAATCCCGTAATTGAAACTGACCGATGAACCATACCATTAGCGACACCGACTATGTAGAACTAAGCACATTTGCTGAGGAGCAATGGCACAAGGTACTGAATTATTTAGGCCGAACGTTCAATCTGCCGCGCGAGGATTGCCAAGATGTGTTTCAAGATGCCTTCATCGTGCTTTACGACCAAATAAACGAAGGCAGACTTACTCCGCTCAAATGCTCGCTATCTACCTACTTTACAAGCATTTGCCGCTACAAGGCTTTGGAACTACTGCGCCACAACAACCGTTCGATAACGACAGACTACACCAATCTTGCCACAGACTGCGGCACCAACAGCACAACGCTTGCCCAACAAGCCAGCAAACTGGCATCATTCGACCCAACATTGGCCAACGAAAAGGAATACAAACTGACACTTGTCGAACAGATAGTCAAACGGCTGCCATCACCATGCAAAGAACTGTTATGGGGTTTCTACCGCGACGGCATGTCCATGAAGGCATTAGCACACATGCACCACTACAGCGAGGGGGCTGTAAAGGTAATAAAGCACCGGTGCTGCGAAAAGTTTAAGAAGCAATACGAAACAACCATTAACCAAACCCGATAGCCATATATGACCACACCCCATCACACGCCCACCTCACAAGCCGATTTACAATACGACCGCATAGACCGCTACCTGCAAGGCAAAATGACCGAAGCAGAGCAACACGCTTTTGCACACGACCTTGCCCACGACAAAGACCTGCGTAACAGAACAGAGGCCATGGTGCAGCTCGTAAAGGCAATGGACCAAGTAGGCCGCGAAAAGGACGCACAAATAGTGCATACGCTGGAACACATGAAAAGAGATAACGTCATAAAGTTCGTGCGTGCCTTAACTCAATGCCACAAAACGGAGGGAACCAACGCCACATGCACCAACAATACTAACAGCCCCAGCAATACCAATCGCACCAACGAAATGCAAGTGCCTTTCCACCGTCCGCACAAAGGCAAATTGCGCCGCATAGCCACGCCACTTTCGGCCGTTGCCGTAATGGCCGCAGTCTTCTGGGGTGGGTTAAAGTATTACGATGCACAGAGCTTGAGCCAAATGGGCAACGAATATATTGTCCTATTTTTGCCACAAACAGAGTCCGGCATAATGCGTGCCGATGTTGCCGACACCCATGCCGCCACAGAGGTAGCCAAACTTTACAACGCAGCATATACATACCAACAGTTAGACGCAAAAACAGCAGCCGCCACCCTTAACCAATTAAAGGAATTGTGGCAAAAAGCCCAAAGCGACACCTACAACGAGTATACCAATCAAGCCCCGCTCATTGGCTGGGCTTTGGCAAATGTCTATTTAATAAATCACGACGAGCTGAATGCACTGCATACGCTTGACAAACTGATAGAGCTGACTGCACCGCAATCGCTCGTACAAACCAAAGCCATAGAACTACGCCACAAAATCAAGAACCGCAAAAAGATATTTGGCCTGTTGTAACAAACGCGTCAATCAAAACCACATGAAGATATTATCAATAATACTTGCACTGTTTGCCACATCATTTGCAGTACATGCCCAAACGTATACAAAGGCTGAACTGACCCAAGCGGCCTACAACATTCAACAAGGGCACAACGAGGGTGCCAAAATATGCCTGACATACAAAGCACAAGTAGAAGCCTCAAAAGCATGGACCGAAGAAATAAGGCAAAACTACTTATTCGCCATTCAGTCGCTGCTTGAATATTACAGCATGCAAAAGCGCTACACCGACGAGGAAGAACTGCTCAACCACGCCATAGCCTTGTACAACACACGCGACAGCATAACCAACAATCCGCAAACACGCGCACTACACACTATGCAGACACGCGTGCAGTTTGACAAGAAAAACTACGATGCCCTTATCGGTTATGCCAAGAAGGCACTCAACATGTACAATGCTGTCGGCGACCATGGCATTGACTACTGCATATTGTGTTGCAACACCAGCCTGGCATATGTTGAGCAAGACGATGAACAACACGCCACACAGTATATTGACGAGGCATTTAACTGCCAACAAAAGCTCTCCGCCCAGTTCAACCTGTCAAAGTACATGGGCTACTACCCTATTCAAAACCAGCGCGGATATGTGTACCTAATCTTTGGCATGTACGAAAAGGCCATTGAATGCTTTAAGGACATTGTGGACAACGCCTCGCCCGACACCTTGGCTTCGGTCTATTATCTGGCAGCCAACAATCTGTCAACCTGCTATTTCATAATGAACCAACTCGACAAAGCCATTCCCCTGCTTGAGACCGTTAAAAAAGCCACGCCCACCCTGGCCTACACCGTAAGCCAAAACCTGTCCGTGGACTATGCACTGACGGGAAACGATAAAAAGGCACTCGAAAATCTCAGACAATTTAATGCCGAAGGCTATGAACAGGCACTTGCCATTATTTCAAAGTTCTCTGAAATAGACCGCGAGGCCATGCTGAAGAAGCTGTCGCAGGAGATGTCCGATTGCAACAATTTTGTGGTCAGATATGTGCCGCAGGCTGCGGTAGAGGCGTTCGACATCAATCTGCTCATGCGCTCTGCTTCACTGTCGGTAAACCGTATGGTTAAAGACTTTGCCAACAAAAGCAGCAAATGCAACGAGCTGGCACACCTCAGGCAGATGCTTGCCAAAGGACACATTTCGACTGCGCAATACGACTCCATTCACCATGCTATCATTGATATAGAACAGAACTTGCTGCGTGCCGACAATCAATTTGAGCTGACACTGAAAGCACAAACCGCCACATACGAAAGCACCAAACAGATGCTGAAGGCCGACGAGGCATACGTGCTTTATTGCAATTTGCCAAGTTTTGATGTTGAGGACGGCGAGCTGGCAAAAACGCTCCACTATGCTGCCTATATTGTGCGTTCCCAACAAGATGGCCCAACCATGATAGACTTGGGGCTACTTGAGAACATCGACAGTCTGTTTTTTACCGCCACGCCCACAGCAGAGTATGCCGCCGAAACTTATGCCGCCGGCAATGCGCAGCTTTTATACGACAAATTGTGGGCTCCGCTTATGCCACACCTAAAGGGAGCCAAGCGCATTTACTACTCCACCACAGGCAATTTAGCCACGCTTAACTTCGATGCACTCATGCAGCACAACAACAAGCGGTTAGGCGATGTAACAGAACTCACACTGCTTTCATCTCCGCTTAAAATAAAAAGTGCCACCAACGTCACTCCCATCAAGAATGTTGTGGCCATGGGCTGCCCCGACTACAACATGACGCCCCAGCAAATGGCCAAAGCTACCTCTACCTCTCCCCACCATGTCATTCAACACGAGGACATCAGCAGCAAATTGGCTATGCGGGGCGACGACACACGCGGAAACTGGCACACCATTCCTGCCACACGCAACGAAGTGGCCAACATTGCGGCCATAGCCCGGGCCCATGGCGCCAAAGTTTGCACATTTACCGACGCCCAAGCCACCGAGGAGGCTTTCAAAGCCCTGGACGGGCATGCACCTGACGCACTGCACTTTGCCACGCACGGATTTGCCATAAGCACCATGCAGCAATACGACAATTCGCCATTTGCACAATCGCGCACGGCATTTACGCCCAATGGCAACTATATGATGTGGAGCGGCCTTGTGCTTGCCGGTGGCAATAATGCTTGGCAGTGCAAGCCTTTGCCAAAGGGGGTGGAAGATGGCATACTGACAGCAGACGAAATTTCGCGTCTCGACCTGTCGCACACCCGGCTCGTGGTTCTCTCAGCCTGCGAAACGGCACGCGGCCACATTGACAACACCGATGGCGTGTGGGGACTGCAACGGGCATTCAAGCAAGCCGGTGCCGGCACCATTGTCATGACGCTTTGGAAGGTATCAGACGAAACAACTTGTATGTTCATGACCGAATTTTACCGTCAGCTTGCCAATGGCCTCAACACACGTCAAGCACTTAAACGCGCCCGCACCTACCTCATTGAGCAAGGAGCTACCGACCCCTATTATTGGGCTGCATTTGTAGCTATTGACTAAGAGCTAACTGTATATACAGAAAATCCGCGATGCCTAAAGTTCGGCATCGCGGATTTTCTGTATTGTGTATATTAAACTATTGTTGTCTGGTAAAACGTAAACAGGTTAACGGACTCAAGCTCCAAATGCTACCAAGCACCAAACGCTATCATTAAGCGCTATCACCAAACGCAAGCTCTAATGGGGGCATTCTATGTTATTGACCAAATTTTTGGCA
>ERZ1023869.236-NODE-236-length-20486-cov-19.430229_pt1 | contig 20486 bp, 10 predicted proteins | sample MGYA00380390_ERZ1023869 | MGnify/ENA primary metagenome ERZ1023869 (study PRJEB33179, sample SAMN07449005) | human gut metagenome | biome: Human-gut; feature: Human associated habitat; material: Faeces | host: Homo sapiens | place: India: Bhopal | collected...
GTAGTATTACATATAGTAACGCTACGGCGTCAGCCCTTATGTCTCTTGAGGCCACTCGGACGTTAGTCCGTGGCCGTCAGCCGCGCAGCGGCCTTATATGTTACTTATGTAGCTTATGTTCTTATGTTCCCGCGGTAAGCGGCTAACACAAACGTCATATCTTCTGTTCTTATGTCCTTATGTTCTTCTGTTTCCCGCGTTAGCGGCTGCCAAGTAACGCAACGGCGTCAGCCCATTAGCACTAATGTCATATTAGCACATTGTCACATTAACACACCAGCACATTGACTTATTTTTATTACTTTTGCACACAATAAGTCCGACGGATTAGGGAAACGGGTGTGAATTCCGTGCAGTCCCGCTGCTGTATGCCCTTTGTTCCGGCGCTCCAATGTGGCCACTGCTTTGTGTCGACACGACCAAAGTGGGAAGGCGGAGCTGCCGGGGGATAAGCCAGAATACCTGCCGCCGGCCCTGGCAAGCACACTTGCCGGTGACGTATGACCGAGCCCCCGAGGAGGGGCTGGCTACAACACATCACCCAACACACTACACACATCAAGCATTGATAGCCCTTATTGTATCCGCATGTATCACCCTGGCGAAGCCTGACACGCTGCGCACGGCCGAAGTCACCGCCCAACGGCGCGTGGCCGGACTGGCCACTGCCGTTACCGTGCAACGCATCGACTCGGCCGACATCATGCGACGTGGCATCACAAGCACCGCCGACGCGCTGCGGCGCATGGCGGGCGTCAACCTGCGCGACTACGGCGGAGCCGGCGGACTTAAAACGGTGAGCGTGCGCGGACTGGGAGCCGGACACACGGCCGTGAGCTACGACGGACTGGCCGTGACCGACACGCGACAGGGGCAAATTGACATGGGACAGTTCTGCATTGACAATTTGGCGGACATTGAACTGCAAACGCTCGACAACGCACAACTGCTCGTGCCTGTGCGCAACATGGCCTCTGCCGTGGTGAACATGCACACTCCCTGGAGCCTCAACCCCGACCACCGATGGCACGCCACAGCCACACTGCAACATGCCTCGTTCAACACCTGGGCACCCGCCCTCACACTCAACAAGGCGTGGCGCAGCGGCACAGCCATGAATGTGAGCAGCAATTACTTCTTTGCCGACAACGACTATCCCTTTACGCTGAAAAACGGACTCACCACCTCACACCTCACTCGTAACAACAGCCGCATGCAGCGCGTCACCACCGAGGCCAATGTGAGGCAAACACTCAGCCACGGGGGCATGGTCACCGCCAAAGCTTACTTTTACCACAACTACCGCCACCTGCCGGGCATGGTGCACTACTATGTGAACAATGGCACGGAGCGCCTGCTCGAGCAAACGGCTTTTGGCCAGGCACGCTGGCAGCAGCAGTGGCAACGGCTGAGTATGTTTGCGGCAGCTAAATACAACTGGCAAACAAGCCAGTACACCGACATAGGGGGGCAATATCCCGGCGGTGCACTGCACCAAAACTATTGGCAGCGCGAGGCATACGCCACTGCCGGTGCGGCACTGCACCTCACGGCATGGCTGCAAGCAGCCTACACCACCGACTATTCACACGCCTCACAGAACAACAACCTGCCCACCGACCACGCCGTGAGCCGCGACACCTGGCTGCAAGCCCTCGCGCTGCAACTGCACACCGCGCGCTGGCAACTGATGGCACGCGGCATACTGCACTGCTACTGGAACCACATGCGCCACGGCACGGCTGCGGCCAACGCACAACGCCTCACCCCAAGCCTTACAGCCTCGTATCTGGCAGTGCGCGCACCGCTATGGCTCTACCTCAGGGCGGGCTACAAGGAGAGTTTCCGCATGCCCACCTTCACCGAGAATTATTACTACCACCTTGGCTCGCCCACCCTCAAGCCCGAACTCACGCGCCAACTCTCGGCAGGGCTCACCATGCAGGCCGCTCCCAGCCGCAAGTGGTGGCCACTGGTGGCCCTTACGGCCGATGGCTACTACAACCGCGTGGCCGACCGCATCGTGTCGGTGCCCTACAACCTGTTTGTGTGGCGCACGGTCAACATGGGCGATGTGCGCACCGCCGGACTCGACGTCACGCTGCAGAGCACATGGCAACCTGTGCCACGCCACACCTTGCTGCTGGCTGCCAACTACACCCTTCAGCACAGCACCGACCACACGTCGGCCAATCTCTCCACCTGGCACAAACAACTGGCCTACACCCCGGTGCACAGCGGGGCGGCCTCGCTCACCTGGCAGAGTCCATGGGTGGCTGTGGTGGGCAGTGTGTCGTACGCCTCACTACGCTGGTGTAACAATGAGCATATAGCCAACACCAATTTGCCGGCCTACGCAGAGTGCGGATTTGCCCTCTACCGCACACTGCAACTGCGTCATTCACAACTCACTTTGCGTGCCGACTTGGTAAATGCCTTTGACAAACGCTATGAGGTAATCGGGCGCTACCCCATGCCCGGACGCTCCTACAGACTCAGTATCAAATACCAATTATAAGGTGAAGAGTTAACAAGTTGACAAGTTGAAGAGTTAACAAGTTGACAGGTTAACAGGTTGACAAGTAAGTATGTTCAACACTACTTACTGAATGGTAAGGAGCTTAATATATTTGGCATACTTACCTGCAAACCCGACAACTTGTTTACTAAATTCTACAACGCATATATCAACAATACAATAATAACACAACTATTATATTAAATCAATTATGCTTAAACAACTCAAGTTTGCAGCCATTGCGCTGCTCGTAGCGGTAGGTTTCACCGCTTGTTCGGACGATGAACCCACTCCCGCTCCCGCACCCCTGCGCGGTGAGGCCGGCATGTACGTTATCAACCAAGGCAACTCTTATGGCAACGTGGCCGGTGCGCTCGACTTCATTGCACAGAACGGCACCAAAACCGACAGTGTGTTCTTCAAGGCTAACGGCCAGTTGATTGGCGACGCACCGCAAAAGCCCATCATCTACGGCTCAAAGATGTATGTGCCCGTGTTCGCTTCGAACCTCGTATGGGTGCTCGACGCCAACACAGCTACTGTAATAGCCAGTGTGCAAACCAACCAACCTGAAGCCGTATGTGCCAGCAACGGTCATGTGTACATCAGCAACAACGACGGCTTTGTTACCCGCATCGACACCACTACCTACACCAAGTCGGCCCCGCTGGCTGTAGGCCCCAACCCTTATGGCATGGCTGCCGCCAATGGCAAGGTGTACGTAGCTTGTAGCGATGCCAACAATTATGGCGCAGGTTATGCCAACTCGGCCATCGCCGTAATTGACGAAGCTACATTCAGCAAGGTGAAGTCCATCACCAACGAGGGCATTACCGACCCTTGGGAGATGGCTGCCGACAACTCGGGCAATGTGTACGTTACCACGCCCTACACCGCCAACAAGGTGTGGAAGATTGATGCCAACGACAATGTGTCGGCACTGTGCGACGGTACTTATATTGCCACCAACACCCAAAACCGCACATCGCGCGCTACGGGCAAGCAAGACTTGCTCTATGTTATCCATGCCGTGACCGACTGGAGCACTTACACCACCACCATCAGCAGCAGTGTGTACAATGCGGCCACTGGCGCACAGTTGAGCAACAATTTCCTGCAAACTCCCGCCAACACCACCGAGTACACCTTTGCCCCCATCTGTATGGACGTGAACCCGGCCAACGGCGACATCTATGTTTGCTCTGACAACGGCTCTAATGGTTATGCCAAGCCCGGCTACATCAACGTATACACCAGCAATGGTGCATTCAGCAAGCGCATTGCCACAGGCATTCACCCCTATGGCGTGATATTTAAGTAAGCCACGCTCGCACTGCGAGCATATGTGCAGATACAAAGATGTGCAGATGATGTAATTGTATATCATCTGCACATCTTCGTATCTGCACATTTGTGTACATCAGCAAGCAGCGCCCGCCTGGTTCTCCAAATAATGTGCTATTCCGTCCTCATCATTCGAGAGCGTTACAAAGTCAGCTTCAGCGCGCACCTCGGGGGCAGCGTTAGCCATAGCCACCCCGATGCCGGCCAGTCGCAACATTGAAAGGTCGTTATAGCCATCGCCAAAAGCTATCATGTCGGCTGGCTGCTGACCAATGAGGCTCAGCAAGCGCATGAGCGACTGCGCCTTATCAATGCCCTTGGGCACCAGTTCGAGAAAGAAAGGAGCCGAGCGGAACACCTCCATGTCATTTCCCACCACATCGGCCAGTTCTGCCTCGGCACGCACCATATCGTCGGGGTGACCCGTCATGAGCAGTTTGGTAGGTTGCGGCTCAATGGCCTCGAGCAAGTTATCCACGCCCCGTATAGCCATATTGTTAATACGGCTCTCCTCGTGCACATATTCATCGTCAGGCATTTCCGTCACAATGTCGTGTCCCACATATCCCAGCAAGGCATAGTGGTGTTGGCGCGCATACTGGTGCAGCACCGGAATGACCTGTGCCGGCAGGTGTTTGGCATAGATAAGCTCTTTGCTTTTCCAGTCCACAATTTGTCCGCCGTTATACGACAGAATATAGCCGCCGCGTTTTTCCATTTCGAGGCATTCGGCCACCGGCGCAATGCCATAAGTGGGGCGTCCCGAAGCCAGCACCAGCACAGCCCCATTGGCCTCAGCATCGAGCAGTGCCTGGCGTGTGCGCGGTGTTACTTTCTTCTCGCTATTAGTAAGCGTACCATCAAGGTCTAAACTGATTATCATGAAAAAGGTGTTGAATTATTGTATATAGAAAAGCACAGCAACATCTACGCTAAGGCGTCAGCACATTAGCACATTGCCACATTAGCATATTATCCTCGGCGTCAGCCCTTATGTTCTTGAGGTCACGCAGACGTCAGTCCGTGGCCTTAAGCCGCGCAGCGGCCTTATGTCCTTTTGTACTTATGTTCTTTTGTTTTCCGCGTTAGCGGCTGCCAAGCAACGCTAAGGCGTCAGCCAATTACCACATTGCCACATTAACGAAACGCGCTCGCTGCCTCCCACATCACAATGCCAGCCGTCACGCTCACATTCATGCTATGCTTTGTGCCATACTGCGGAATTTCGAGAGCCTGGTCGCAAGCGTCCACCACATCCTGCCGCACCCCCTTCACCTCATTACCCATCACCAGGGCATAGCGTTTTGAAGGGTCGAACTTGAAGGCACCCAGTTTAAGGCTGCCCTCCACCTGCTCCACCGCCAGCACCACGTAGCCCGCCGCCTTGAGTTCGCTTACAGCCTGCAGCGTGTCGTTGTAGTAGCGCCATGTCACAGAGTCCTCAGCCCCGAGAGCCGTTTTGTGCATCTCGGCCGAAGGCGGTGTGGCCGTAATGCCACACATATACACCGCCTCAATGCGCATGGCATCGGCCGTGCGCAGCACACTGCCCACATTGTGCACCGAGCGTATGTTGTCGAGCACCATCACAAGCGGCACCTTGGGGGCCTGCTTAAAGGTGTCAACATCTATGCGGTTAAGATCCTCAACAGTAAGTTTTCGCATTGCTTGTATACTATATATTTATTTGCCTGCAAAGTTACGAAAACCCCGTGGATAACCCCGTGCATAAACTGTGGAAAAGCTGTGGAGAGGGGTGGGAATAACCTATGCCCCCGCATGGCCGTATGGCCCAATATGGTTATCCACGAGTTCACAACGTTTTACGCAGTATTTCACCACCATAGTCCACAGTTTTCGGCCACTTTCCACAAACTTTTTTTGTACACCTGAAAGTTTTCAACAGGGTGTGGAATAGTCACACCCCATGCCGCCAACCCTCCTTTGTAAATAGGCATTTTGCCCCAACCACAAACTGTGGATAAAAATGTGAGTAACCCCGTGCAAAACGGGGATAACTTACTGACCAAATTTTGGGCTAAAAAACTATGCACACTTTCCACAGCCATATATACCCAACATAGGTATCTTTAATTTTAATCTATAGAATAAAAAAGAAAATAGAATAATGAGTATATGAGGGAATGAGCCAGTGTGTGGAAAAACCGTTCGCCCCCTTGTTGGCAGTGTGGTTGTACCAGGGTGTTTCGCTCCGTGCCCCACCGCGCGGTTACGGCACGGGGCGAGCGGGTTTTCTGTTACGGGAGGGCGGTATTTCTGTCGGAGCAAACCGAATGCCGCTCCCCCGTAACAGAAATGCCGCTCCCCCGTAACCGGAAATCGGCACAGCCAGTGCCGTGACGCGGCAGGGGAGCAGAGTCCATTGGGCAACGGCTGTCAGGCGGTGGCACACGGCGTGAATGAACATCGCTCTACTTCCATATTTTACCACCTATGCCGTGTTTTCGACCACTTATGCACACCAACTAAATTATTTTTAAGAAAAAGCAGATTAAGACGTGCTAATAACAATAAATATTCATACCTTTGTGGCATAAGGCAAACACTTATTTACATCTAAAGGCATACGTTGCCAGTATGATACGAGTACGTTTGCAGAACTTATAGCGACAATAAACACATTACTTAAACCTATAACCCCTCTACAGATTATGGCAAACCCACTATTCAAGCACCTATTGGTAACGGGAATGCTCTGTGCCGGAACAACCCTGTTGTTCACTGGTTGCATTGACGATTCCTACGATCTCGATAAAGTAGACCTTACCATGAAACTCAACACCGACGGACTCGGTGTGAAACTTGGCAATACCGACCTCATTGCGCTGGCCGACATACTTGACGAAGACGAAACAGTGAAAACCGAGGCTAACGGACTTTACTACCTGGTGAAGGACGGCACCTCAAACTTCAACGTCAAGGTGGACAACATGACCACCAGTTTTAACGACACCAAGCTCGACATGAATACGCCTGTACTTCAATACAACGACGTAAAGGAGCAATTGGAAACTGTCGGTGTATTCGTGGAAAAACACAAACCGTTGCCCATACCTGTCAACTTTGAGATGCACGGCAGCGCCGAGGGTGACCAGGAGGTTGACTTCAAAATTACGGATGTGAGCGACGTGAAGCAGGTTAAGACCATCGACCTGCAAAAGTCGAAAGTGGCCTTGACACTGACCGAGGCCAATCAACCCGCTTCACTCAACCTGGGTGTGACACACCTTAAAAATGTCCGCCTCTATCTGCCCAAATTCCTCGGTGTGACCGACGTGGCTCCGGGCTGGGAACTGAAAGAAGGCAATGTGCTTGTGTACACTCTTAACGGCGGTACATATAACTACAACCGCAACAATCCTGAAATTTGCTCAGTCTACCTCAACAAGGTGGCGCTCGACCAAACCGAGCATAAAGGCAAGGTGGAGAATGGCAACATCGAACTGACACCCGCCGAGCTTAATATAAGAATGACTGCCGAGCAAGTGTACTTTGAAAACCGTGCTGGCCGCGAGCTCAGCATGAACGAGGGCGACCAGGCTTCGGTGCGCCTCGACATAAAGGTGCCCAACAATGTGCTCAACATCAGCCAGGTGACGGGTATATTCAATCCGGCCATCAACCCCGACAACGAGCGCATCGACGTGAGCAACGACCTGCCCGACTTCCTGCAGGACAAGGACGTGCGCATTGTGGCCACCAACCCCACCATACGTTTCCATGCCAACATGAGCACACTGCCCGTGGGCATTGACATGAGAGGTACGCTCACGGCAGTGAAGGAGAATGGCGCCTTTGAAAACGGTGCCACCACCAAGGTAGTAAAGCTTGACAAGGGCGTGATGGAAATGGGCCGCGATAACTATGTGTACTACTGCAATCAGGGTAACACCCCCTACGACCCCGAAGGGGCCAAGGCCGGTGCTGCCACGGTGAAGAACACGGCTAACATTGGCGATCTCATTACCGAATTGCCCGATTATCTGGAGGTAAATCTTAAGAACAATCAAATCAACGTAAAGAATGAGTACTACACCGTGCAGCTTGGCCGCGACTATCATGTTGATGCCGACTACAGCGTGTTTGTGCCATTTGAGTTTGACCGCGGCCTGAAGGTGGTGTACAACGACTCTACCGAGAGCATGCACAGCGACCTCAAGGACCTCAGCGCCACTGGTACACTCGAGGTGATGGCCGATGCTTACAACACCATTCCGCTCGAGCTGCTTGTGGGCTTGAAGGCTGTAGATGTGGACGGCAATGAACTGCCTGTTGAGTTCAACACCGCCGAGGCCCATGTGGCTCCGGGCGACGGCAGCACCTACACCATGAATGGCGAGGTGAAGCAGCGCAGTGGCTCAGAGGTGATGACACCTATTAAGATTACTGCCAAACTTGATGACAAGGACCTGCTCAGCCGCATCGACAAGTTGTGCTTCAACATACATGCCGACGCTACTGGCAGCAACAAGTTGGTGTCTACCCAGTACCTCAAGCTTAACAATATCAAGATCAAGCTCCATGCGGGTGTGATTGCCGATTTCAACTAAATCCTTTCATAGTCTAATACAATACTCTGACCAATATGAAACTACGTCATATACTCTCACTGGCCGCCATGCTGGCACTGCCTGCTGCGGCACAGACCGAAGTGAGCACAACTTACTTCATGAACTCTTCGACCTCGCGCCACGACATCAACCCCGCCTTGCTCGACAAGCCGTATGTGTCGATGCCGTTACTGCCACTGGGCGACTTCAGCGTGGGGACAACGGGTAACATCGGACTGAAAAAGTTTGTTTATAAAATGGGGCCCGACTGGCAGGGCTACGGCGAGAACGGCAACACCCTTACCACCTTTATGCACCCTAATGTGGACGCTGGTGAGTTTCTCGGCGGACTGAAGGACAAGAACCGCCTTTCGGTTAACCTCAAATATCAGTTGTTCGGCTTTGGCTTCAAGGCTTTTGGCGGTATCAACTCGGTAGAGCTCAATGTGCGCTCCAACACCAATCTGTGTCTGCCCAAAACGCTGTTTGAGTTTATGAAGAACATCGGCAGCCAGGAGTACGACATTACCAACCTGGGTGTGCGCACCGAAAACTATGCTGAGTTGGGCTTGGGCCACTCGCACAAAATTGACGACAAATGGACTGTGGGCGGCAAGCTCAAGTTCCTCTTTGGTTTGGCTTATGCCGATGTGTCGGGCAAGGACGTGCGTTTCCAGCTGGCCGAAGACAAGTGGCAGGTGAGCGGCGACGTGCAGGCTGTGGCCTCGATTATGAAAACCGAGTTCAAGCAGTCGGACAAGACGGAGCCTGTTGAGGATGTGCAGCCCGGCGAACTGCCGCGCCACCGCATCAAGGAGCTTGGCGACTTTAAGGCCGGTTTGGCTGGCTTTGGTATGGCCGTAGACTTGGGTGCCACCTACAAGGTGATGGAAGACCTCACGGTGAGCGCAGCACTTACCGACCTGGGCTTTATAAACTGGAGCAATGCGCAGCACGCCTCATCGGCCGGCCATTGGGAATTTGAGGGCTTTGGCAATGGTAACTATGGTGAGGAAATACCCATCAACCAGGAAGGCCGCGACCTTGGCGACCAGTTTAAGGACCTTGGCGACGACCTTGGCGATGCCTTTGCCGTGTACGACGACGGTGTGAAGTCGGCCACCCGTGCTTTGGCTGCTACCCTCAGCCTCGGTGCCGAGTATACGCTGCCGGCTTATCGCAACCTGCGTTTCGGTTTCCTCTATCAGAGCCGCATGGCGGGTCGCCACAGCTACCACCAGGGTCGTTTCTCGGCCAACGTGGCACCTGTTAAGTGGTTCGATGCCTCGTTGAGCATGGGCTTTACCAGCACAGGTGTGCAGGGTGGTCTTGTGGCCAGTCTCCACGCCAAGCACTTCAACTTTACCATCGGTACCGACCGCTTCTTTGGCAAATTGAGCAAGCAGGGCATTCCCCTCAACCGTGCCAACAGCAACATCGCCATTGGCATGTCGTTCCCGTTGTAGGATAATGTGCTAATGAGTTAATATGGCAATGTGCCAATATGTTAATGAGCTGACGCCGTAGCGTTGCTTGTTGGCATATTGGCACATTGTTATATATTGCTGTAGGGTGAAACGTAAACTTGCGAACGGACTCAAGCGCCAAACGCTACCTCTAATGGGGGCGACGCGTCTCGCGTCGGGCATTTTCAATACTCGTCCCGCGCGTCGGGATTTAAGGCAAAGGTTCACAGACAGGTGTGTAATTCGTGCTGTTTGTGAGCCTTTATTCTGTGTGTGAGCATGGCATTTTTCCCGACGCGAGACGCGTCGCCCCCATTAGAGGTAGCGTTTGGCGCTTGAGTCTGTTCGCAAGTTTACGTTTCCCCGGGCAGCGATAATTGCCATATTAGCCCATTGGTTCATAGCCATTTGCAAGCATATTAGTGGGGAAAGCAAGCGTAATTGCGCAGAAAGCAGTATATTTGCGGTTAATAACCACCTTTTATTTAATACCACAACTTATAATAGTAACAACAAATGAAAGTAATAAACCTGGGCGAACGGAGTTCGGTTATAAACTCATACATGGCGCAGCTGCGCGATGTGGAAGTGCAGAAGAACCGCACCCTCTTTCGCCGTAACATGCAGCGTATAGCCCGCGCCACAGCCTATGAGGTGAGCCGCACGCTGCAATACTCTGAAAAGGCCATCACCACACCGCTGGGCGTGAAACAAGTGCCCACCTACGACGACCGCATTGTGGTAGGCACGGTGCTGCGTGCCGGTGTGGCATTTCACGAGGGATTTCTCGACACGTTTGACCAAGCCGACTCGGCCTTTGTGGCCGCTCACCGTGACGAGGGCAAGCGCGAGGACATTAAAATACACGTTGACTACATAGCCGCTCCGCAGTTGGACGGCTGTACCTTTTTGATGGTGGACCCCATGCTTGCCACTGGTGGTTCGCTCGAACTCTCTTACAAGGCTTTCCTTACACACGGCACACCGGCCAAACTGCACATTTGCTGTGCCATTGCCGCACAAGAGGGCATTGACCACTTGTGCCGCGTGTTCCCCGACGATGTCACACTCTGGGTGTCGGCCGTCGACCCTATCCTTAACGACCAGGCTTACATCGTGCCAGGACTTGGCGATGCCGGCGACTTGTCTTTCGGTCCGAAATTGGACTAGGGTGGGTTATAAGGTTATGAGGTTATAAGGTTATAAAGTAACCTTTGTGTGTTAGGTAGGTTATGGTAATCTTTTAACCTCTAATCTCTAACCTCTAACCTCTAACCCCTAACCCCCTTACTTCATCTCCCTCCTCCTTGCTTGCCTAACATACAAAGGTAACTTTATAACCTTATAACCTCATAACCTCATAACCCTTTACCCCTCTACCCCTCCTATATATGAAGAAACTCTTATCCCTTTTGTTACTGCTTGCCCTTGGCTGCGGTACAGTCTCTGCCCACGATTTCAAGATAGAAAAGGGGCAATTTGTGCTCGATGGCAAACCCATCACTCTGGTGTGTGGTGAAATGCACTATCCGCGCATACCACAGGAGTACTGGCGCGACCGACTGTTGCGTGCCAAAGCCATGGGCCTTAACTGCATATCAACCTACGTGTTCTGGAACATTCACGAGCGCCAGCCGGGCAAGTTCGACTTTACTGGCGAAGCCGACCTGGCAAAATTTATACGCACAGCGCAGGAACTGGGCCTCTATGTGGTGCTCCGTCCCGGCCCCTATGTATGTGCTGAATGGGACTTCGGCGGCTTCCCCTATTGGTTGCAGAACAACAAGCACATGAAGTGGCGCAGCGACGACCCCGACTTTTTGGCCGCTTGCCAGCGCTACATCACGCGACTGGGCAAGGAAGTGAGCAAGTACTGCGTGGGCAATGGCGGCAATGTGCTGCTTGTGCAGGTAGAAAACGAGTATGGTTCATACAGCAACGACCGCGTGTATATGGGCAAAATACGCGACATGTTGGAGAAGGCCGGCTTTAATGCCCCCTTCATCACCTGCGACGGCGCAGGACAAATGCCCAACGGCTACATGAAGGGTGTGCTGCCCACAGTTAATGGTTCGGTGGGCGAGGAAGTAAAGCGCGCCATCGACCGTTTCTATCCTGGCGGCCCCTACTTTGTGGCAGAATTCTATCCCGCATGGTTCGACGTGTGGGGACAAGGACACTCACGCCGCGACTACCGCTCGCCGGCACAGCAAATTGACTGGATGCTCGGTCATGGCGTGTCGGTTAATATGTACATGTTCCACGGTGGTACGAACTTTGCCTATACCAATGGCGCCAACACCATAGGTAGTGGCTATGAGCCACAGCCCACCAGCTACGACTACGATGCACCGCTCAGCGAGTCGGGTGTGGCCACACCCAAGTATTATGCTTTCCGTGAGGTGATACAGAAACACTTGCCCGCCGGCGAAACGCTGCCCGATGTGCCTGCTGCCAACCCTGTGGCCACCTTTGCACAGGTGCAGCTGCTCGACAGTGTGCCCCTGCGTGCCGCCTTCGGACGCAGCATGCAGTCTGAACGTCCGCTCACAATGGAAGAGGCCGGACAGGACTTTGGCTACATTCACTATCAAACTACCGTTGAAAAGGGTGGCAAGGGCCGACTCGTTCTGCGCAAGTTGCGCGATTATGCCATCGTCTTTGTCAATGGCAAGCGTGTAGGGTCGCTCGACCGCCGTTTCAGCCAGACGGGCATGATGGTAGACATACCCGATGGTGCCAAACTCGAAATATTGGTGGAGAACGTGGGCCGCATAAACTATGGTCCTGACTTGCTCGACAACCATAAGGGCATCACCGAGAGCGTAAGTTTCTGTGGCAAGGAACTGAAGGGCTGGACCACCACGCCGCTTCCGCTCTATCAACTCACCAAAATGCCGCGCTGCCAGGCTCCCGAAAAGGGTGACCACGACATGGAGGGCGTGGCTTTCCACCGCGGTACCTTCAAACTCGACAAGCGTGGCGACGTATTCCTCGACATGAGTGGTTGGGGCAAGGGCGCCGTGTGGGTTAATGGCCGCAGCATAGGCAAGTTCTGGCAAATTGGTCCGCAGCAAACGCTTTACGTGCCGGGTCCGTGGGTAAAGAAGGGCCGCAACGAGGTGATTGTGTTCGACATGGAGCCTACTGGCCACTATGGTGTGGCTGGTTTGGCCGACCCCGTGCTCGACAAGTTGGGCCACGACCACAATGCTCCCAAGGCTGGCGGTCGCGTTCAGCCCACAGGCAAACCTATCATTGAAGATGGCGACTGTGTGTTAAGCGCCACCATGCAGAAGGCTGATGGCGTGCAGCACTTCGACTTTAAGGCACCTGCCACCATGCGCCACCTCTGTGTTGAGGTGGAAAGCTCGTACGACGGCAAAAACTCTTGTCTGGCCGAGATCAACCTTATCGGTGAGGACGGCAAGCCGCTGCCTAAGGACGCTTGGTCTGTAGTGTATGTAAGCACAGAACAGGCTGACGAAGGACCGGCTGAATACCTCTTCGATGAAAACAAGCGTCAATACTGGCACTCAAAGTGGAAGGGCGTAGCCCCCGATGAGTTCCCTCACTGTGTCATTATCGACCTTGGTGAAATTCAAACTGTCAAAGGCATTGAGCTGCAACAGCGTAACCCCAATATGCCGGGGTGTGTTAAGGACTTCCGCATCTACGGCCGTCCGCAGTTCTTCCTCTTTAAGTAAAGGTTATGAGGGGGTTATGAGGTTATAAGGTTATGAGGTTATGAGGTTATGAGGTTATAAAGTAACCTTTGTGTGTTAGGTAGGTTATGGTAATCTTTTAACCTCTTAACCCCCTAACCTCTTAACCCCCTAACCTCTAACCCTCTAACCCCCTTACTCATCTCCCTCCTCCTTGCTTGCCTAACACACAAAGGTTACTTTATAACCTTATAACCTCAAAACTCATAACCTCATCCCCTTCTCCCCTCCCTATATTCTCATGAAACAAGCTGTCATATTATCTCTGTTATTAGCCTATGCCCCAAGTATGGCACAGGCACAAGTAAAGGTGAGTCAGACGGCCACACAAGTGACCATTGAGAACCAGTATTTGTCGCGCACCTTTAATATAACCGGCAACCGCCTTACGCCAGGCGTGCTTGTAAACAAGCGTGCCGCAGGAGCCACCTTCACACCTGGCCAGGGCAGTGAGGAGTTTGCACTCAATCCGCAGGCCCGTCAACACACCCTCGTCAGTCGCAAAGGGTGGAAGGCCGAGGCCGACTCGTGGTGTAACGAGTCGGCAACAGTGGGCAACCCCAACCTGGCCATCGATGGCGACAACGGCACCATGTGGCACACCTGGTACGCCACCCCCACACCGGGCGGGCAAAAGGGCAACGACAAATTGCCGCACAGCCTCATCATATCGTTGGGCAAGCGCACCGCATTCCGCGCTTTTGGCTATCTGCCGCGCCAGGGAGCCTATGGCGCCATGTCGAACGGCAACATCAAGGGGTACGAATTCTACATATCGAACGACAAAAAGAAATGGACGCTCGTAAAGAAAGGCAAGTTCAACTATAACAGCGTGCAAACCATTTGGGTGGCCCTCGACAAGGAGTACAAAGCCAAGTATGTAAAGCTCACCGAAACCTCGTCAACCAACGGCGGCGCATTCGGTGCCTGTGCCGAGTTCTACCTCACCACCGATGTGGTAAAGTCTGCCGCAGCACCCGCCACAGGCTTGAAAGCCTCGGCCATGAAAGTAAAGGGCGTGCATGTGGCCAGCACGGGCAATGGCAAACGCGTCACCTTCGACCTGGCCCCAACGGCCTATACCAACCCCGTCGACGGCGTGACATCAACGTGGGACATCGACATGGTGGTGGAGATGAACGACAACGACCACTTTATGCGCAAATACTTGCTCGTAAAGGCTGCCGATGAGGCTACCCGCGCCCTGCCCATCGACTACATTGAAATGGAAAACCTTGGTACACAGCAGGTGCCAGCCAATAGCAAGTGGACACGCCAGCAGGCTGCCGGCGGCGAGGGCGGCATGTCGGCCTACACCATTACGCTGGGGCAGCCCGTGTATGTGGACGGCATGTTCTTCGGTTCAGAGTTTCCGCAGGCCGAAAACGAGATTGACGACCAGGGCATGTACCACACCCGCTACTACAGCGGCAAGTCGCTCAAGACGCTCGACCTTAACGAGCACCGCGTCAATGCCAACGGCCAGTTCCGCACATGGCCTAATGTGACGGGCGCCACACGCTCGGCCACCGACCACAACGTCATACGCACCGACTTCTTCAAATACATCAATACCATAGCCCGCCCCATCAAGGCACGCATGCAGTACAACTCGTGGTATGACTGGATGATGGACATCACCGAGGACCGCATCAATGCCTCGTTCCGCGAGATGGAGCGCGGCTTCACGCAGTACGGGTTGCGCCCCATGGACTCGTATGTGGTGGACGACGGCTGGAACAACTACGACCAGGTGGGCACCGCCGAGTCGGGCACCACGCACAACACTACCGGATTTTGGGAGTTCAACTCAAAGTTCCCCAACGGCTTGAAGGGCGCCAGCGACATTGCCCACCGCTATGGTTCGGGCTTTGGTATATGGCTCGGTCCGCGCGGCGGCTACAACTTCAACCAGCAGTGGGGCAAATTCCTTGAGCAACACGGCAACGGCACCTACAGCACCACCACCTATGATGTGGTGACGGGCGACTCGGTGTATGTGGCCAAGCTGCGCGACTTCTTTATCAAGCAGCAGCGCGACTACGGTGTGAACTATTGGAAACTCGACGGATTTGCCACCCAACAGCCGCAGGCATCTACCAACGGACGCTACATTACGGGCGGCAAAAACGGCAATTATTACTTTACCGAACACTGGGAACGCTGGTACCGCAACCTCGATGCCATGTATGCCGATGCCAAGAGCCGCAACCAGGACTTGTGGATTAACCTGACCTGCTATGTCAACCCCTCACCCTGGATATTGCAGTGGAGCAATTCGGTGTGGATACAGAACTCACGCGACATGTGGCATGCCGTGGTGGACGGCCGCGAACGCGAAATGGACCAACAACTCTCCTACCGCGACGATCGCTATTGGGTGTTTATCAACAGTCAGCAGCTGCAGTTCCCGCAGGCCCACATCTTCAACCACGACCCCGTGTATGGCAAAACCGGTGCCGTGGCCCCCAATGCCATGACCGATGCAGAGTTCCGCGCCTATCTGTATATGATGGCAACCCGCGGCACGGCCTTTTGGGAGATGCTTTACAGCTACAACCTCATGAACGAGGGCAACAAGTGGCTCATCAACGCCGAGGCCCTCAACTTTGTAGACCGTCATTACGAAACCTTGCGCAACGCCATATACTTTGGCCAGTCACCCCTCAAGGGCGGCATCTACGGCTACTCGTGCTGGCGTCAGGGCAACAATGGTGCGGCTGATGGCATCGTGTCGTTCCGCAACCCCTCAAATAGTGAGCAAACCTACACCTACACCCTCGACAAGAGCGTGGGAGTGCCCGAACAGGCTGCTGGCTTGTGTGCCTCGTTGGTGATGGAGTATACGGGCAATCCCGAGCAGCAGACGGCCGAGGCTGAGGCTTATGCCGCTGCAGCCAATGCCAAGGGGCTGGCCTATGGCTCAACCCTCAGCATCAAGCTCAAGCCGGGTGAAATAAGGGTGCTGCGCTTTGCTGCCGACAGTGCGGTGGCTGCGCAACCCGTCATGGCACGGGCCAACAAGCAGCACGAAGTCACACTCGTGATGGACCAGCCCGTATGCACCGACGGGGCCACCTTCGAACTGCTTGCGGGCGGCAAGCGTACCGGAAAGCCTGCCACAGCTGTCACCACCGATGCCGACTACCGCACACTGCACCTCACCTTTGGCAGTACCTTGGGCGAGACCAAACCATACAGCATACGTATCAAAGGACTGAAAAACTGGCAAGGTGCTGCCACTGCGGCCGAGTCGCCACAGTTCTACTTTGCTCCCGACAGTGTGCTCGAGTGTATCGAAAAGCCCGTCACGCTGAACGAGGCAGTGCGCCTTGGCTCGCACAAGGCTGTTGTGGGCAAGGGCGATTTCAGCATCGACTTTACGCTGACCACCACCGATGCCGATGTGCAGTTGGCCAGCCAGGGCGAAGCATGGAGCTTGGCGCTCAAGGGTGGCAAACTTTGTTTCAAAGCGGGCCATGTGGCTTACACAACCCCCGTCAGCGTGCACGATGGCAAAGCCCACCACATTGTGTGCTGCCGCGAGCGCAACGGCATGGTGAAGGTATATGTCGACGGCCAATTACAAGGCACGGCCTATGACAAGGCTTACGTAAATGAGCCCTTGCAGGCGGCCCCCATCGTGCTGGGCCAGGCAGGGCGCACCTTCACTTTCGACACCTTCACCCTGCGCGATGGTGCCCTGTCGTTCGACGAAGTAGGGTTATGAGGTTGGGAGGTTATGAGGGATAAGGTTATGAGGTTATAAAGTAACCTTTGTGAGTTAGGCAAGCAAGGGTAATCTTTTAACCCTCTAACCTAATAATCCCCCTAACCCAATAACCCTCTAACTTCCAAACTCCTTGCTTAACACACAAAGGTTACTTTATAACCTTACTCAAGTTTCGGATTTGGCCAAGGCGGGCTGAAAGCCCAATGGAGCACATAGCCCAGGGCAAGCGAAGCGGCACCCTGGGTATCACGCGTTGGAGCAGTCGCGCCCTGTAAGGGCAAAAGCTTTAAGCCATGCCGCAATTATTGCACAAAATATACATACACTTGATATTCCATATTAAGATCACAAATTCAGCTATCAGCTAAGGCTACAAAAGGGTTAAAGCTTTTGCCCTTACAGGGCGCGACTGCTCCATTACGCGATACCCAGGGTGCCACTTCGCTTGCCCTGGGCTATGTGCTCCATTGGGCTTTCAGCCCGCCTTGGCCAAATCCGAAACTTCTATAACCTCATATTTCCATAACCTTATATTTCCCTCCCCCTTGCTTGCCGAACTCACAAAGGTTACTTTATAACCTTATAACCTCAAAACTCAAAACTCATAACCTCATAACCATCATGCCAAATAATAGCAACATAGCCAAGTCAAAGCTAAAAGGCGCATTCACGCTAATAGGCACCGTCATTGTGGTGGTGCTGTTGTTGGTATACTTCTTGCCGCGCGAAACCAAGTTCGGCTACGAGTATGAGCAAGGGCGCCCCTGGCGCTACAACTCACTGATAGCCACCTTCGACTTCCCCGTGTATAAAACCCCCGACGAGGTAAAAGCCGAACGCGACAGCGCGCTCTCACAGTTTCAGCCCTTCTACACCGAAGACGTACAGATAGCGCAACGCCAGATAGCCGCCTTCGAAACAGCATGGCGCGCAGGCCGTTTTGGCGATGTGCCGGCCCACTGCCTCAACCATGTCGACAAAATGCTGCGTGGTGTCTACGAGGCCGGCATGGTGCCATCGGCCGACCTGTCGCAAATGGCCAAGGAACGCACACCCGGTGTGCGGGTGGTTGAGGGAACCGAGGCCGTGACGCGCCCCATTACCGAACTCTACTCCACCCGTTCGGCCTATGAGTATATAGTGTATGCCGACACCATAAACTTTCCGCGCGAGCTATTAGCCCGTTGCAACATCAACGAATATCTGTCGCCCAACCTCAGCATCGACAGTGCCAAAACCTCTGCCGTGCGCGAAGACCTGCTTGCCGCCGTGTCGCCAGCATCAGGCATGGTACAGAGCGGACAGCGCATCATCGACCGTGGCGAGATAATATCGGCCGAGCAGTACAAAATACTGCAATCATTCGAACGCGAAACCGTGCGCCGCAACGACCCCTCAAAGGGCATGTGGCAGGTAGTGACAGGCCAAGTAATATTTGTGCTCTGCGTCATAGTAGCCTTCGTGTTCTACCTGCGCCTGTTCCGCCGCGAATATCTGCGTTCGCCGCACAGCATACTGCTGCTGTCGTCGCTCATTGCCATATTCCCCCTCATCACCTATGCCATGGTCGACCAAAAGTTCCTCAACGTCTACATGGTGCCGTATGCCATGGTGCCCATATTTGTGCGCATATTCATGGACTCGCGCACAGCCTTCATGACCATGGTGTGCTCCGTCATACTCTCATCGTTAGCCCTCCACTCCAACTACGAGTTCGTAATAGTGCAATTCATGTCGGGCATGACCGCCATCTATGCCCTGCGCGACCTCACCGAGCGTTCGCAGCTGCTGCGTGTGGCCCTTGCCGTGTTTGTCACGAGCAGCGCCATCATGTTAGGCTACGACCTGTCGCAAGGCATCGAGTTCTCACACCTCGACCGCTCAATGTACGTGTACAATGCCGTTAACGGTGTGCTGCTGCTCTTTGCCTATCCGCTGCTTTACATGATTGAAAAGTTGTTCGGCTTCACCTCGAGCGTCACACTCGTCGAGCTGTCCAACACCAACAACAGCGTGTTGCGCCGCATGTCCAAGGTGGCACAAGGCACCTTTGTACACTCGTTGCAAGTGGCCAATCTGGCAGCCGAGGTAGCCGACAAAATAGGTGCCAAGCCCCAGCTCGTGCGTACCGGCGCCCTGTATCACGACATAGGCAAAATGCTCAACCCCGCCTTCTTTACCGAGAACCAGACAGGTGTCAACCCCCACGACGAGCTTACCGAGGAGCGTTCGGCACAAATCATCATCAGCCACGTCACCGAGGGTCTCAAACTGGCTGACAAGTACCACCTGCCCAAGGTCATACGCGACTTCATAAGCACCCACCACGGCCGCTCCCAAGTAAAGTACTTCTACATTCAGTGGAAGAACAAGCACCAGGGCGAGGAGCCCGACGCCAAGCTCTTTACCTATCCCGGCCCCAACCCCTTTACGCGTGAGCAAGCCATACTCATGATGTGCGATGCGGTAGAAGCCTCGTCGCGTTCGCTCAAAGAGTTTACTGAGGAAAGCATCAAAGAGTTGGTCAACCGCATCATCGACGGTCAGGTGCAGGCAGGCTATTTCCGCGAGTGCCCCATCACCTTCCGCGACATAGCCGATGCCAAGCGCGTGTTGGCCGAGAGCCTTAAAACCATCTACCACACCCGCATAGCCTACCCCGAGCTCAATGCCAAGCCCGCCGAGCCGGCACCACAGCCGCGCCGCGCCTATTTCTTCGGCCGCAGATAACATTCGGGGCTGCCGCATAACACACACTGTTGACAGGTTGACAAGCACGCTTGCTTGCCAGCCTGTCAACTTTTATATATATAGCAGTCCAGTAAAACGCAATATGCGAACGTACTCAACCGCTCAACGTTACCACGCAACTCAAACTCTAATGGGGGCGACGCGTCTCGCGTCGGGGTAGAGAAAAGAGGAAAATATGAATTCTACTAAATAATAGCTGCATCTTTCCCCGACGCGAGACGCGTCGCCCCCATTAGTGCTTGCGTTAGTGCTTGAGTCGTGTGCTTGCGTTTAGTGCTTGCGTCTGTTCGCATATTTGCGTTTAAATTAATAAGATTTACATATTACGAAAGAAGAATTGCATGTGTAAACTGAGACTTATAAAAAAGAACGAAACAA
>ERZ1023869.238-NODE-238-length-20418-cov-37.198546_pt1 | contig 20418 bp, 10 predicted proteins | sample MGYA00380390_ERZ1023869 | MGnify/ENA primary metagenome ERZ1023869 (study PRJEB33179, sample SAMN07449005) | human gut metagenome | biome: Human-gut; feature: Human associated habitat; material: Faeces | host: Homo sapiens | place: India: Bhopal | collected...
CATATAGGACATAAAGGAATTGCCGAAGGCTCGAAAAGCATAAGCGGATTGTGGATAAAGGTTTTTGTCAAAGCCCTGCCTACCGCAGCTGACTCACCGATAAACTGCAATGGCGGTAGACAGGTTGAGGCTGCTGGTAATATTTAAGGCAAAGCAAAACAAGAGATTGATATGGTTTGATTTGTTGTTAGCGTACACGCTTGTAATAACTGTTAAAATGTTTGCATAAAAAAAACTTTCGTGGCTATTGTTTGTTAAATACGATAATTTGGTGTATATTTGAAACCTAAAATCCGCAAGGGGATTCAATGTGTTTATTAACTATAATATTAACTTTTAACATTTAGTGGTATGAAACATGTGTTACTTTTACTAAGTGTTCTTGGCTGCTTGTCTTCTGTATATGGTCAGAAGGTTGATACAACTTTAATAGGTAAGCAACAGACTGCGATATTTAATCGTCCTACTTATGGCTATTCAATTAAAGCCCCTAAAACCACTGATGACAACCATGACTTTCAGAGTTTGGATATAACGTCTCATGCTGGAGATTTGGCAGATGTCTTGGGGGACAACATTTATAATGTAGACTCCTTGGCGGTCAGAGGAACTGTGAATGATGCTGATATTCACACGCTTTGGGATGCTTCCTTAAACGGAAGACTTTCAGTCATAAATCTTGAAAATGCCGAGATAGAAAATGGCATTATTCCAGAAGATGCCTTTTGGCATCTAAAAGAACAGTTAGACCCAAGTGGGGAATTTATAAACACTATCCATCTAAGGAGAATCATCCTGCCAGATGGAGTCAAACGAATAGAAGAAGGTGCTTTCGCCTACTGCGTCAATCTTGAAGAGACAAACATACCCTCATCCTTACAGTATTTGGGAACTTACGCATTCTCGGATTGTGTAAGTCTCAAGACTGATCCTCTGGTGTTTCCTGAAGGTTTTGAAAGGTTTGGACAAATGGTTTTCTCAAATTGCAGTAGTTTGAAAGGGCAAGTAGTGTTGCCGTCTACCATCAAAGAAATCGGTGTCGGATGTTTTTTCATGTCAAGGATTTCGTCTATCATTTTACCGGAGGGGCTGGAAAAGATTGGTGAAGCAGCTTTTTATGCTTGCCGTCTGAAGGAGGTATGGATCCCGAACTCATGTCAGATTATATCCGGTTCAACCACTTTTCAGCAGAATTATCCTTTGAAAAAGATACATTTGCCAGAAGGATTGGAAAAGATACCTGACAGTTTTGCAAGCAGTTGTTGGAATTTACAAGAGGTAAACATACCATCCTCTGTAAAAACGATCGGTCATGATGCCTTTGACCGATGCGAATCATTAAAGAAAATAGAATTGCCAGACGGACTTGAAGTGATAGAATGGGAGGCCTTTTGTGGTTGTGACTCGGTGGAACAGATTGTCTTTCCTGCTACATTGAAACAGTTGGGGCAAGAGAGCTTTTGCGATATACCAGAATTAAAACGCATCTATTGTATGGCTGAAGAACCTCCAGTATGCGAGGAATGCACTCATCATCCGGGGGAATCTCCGTTTGGTGAATACAATTCTGATTCTAATTCAAGTACTCCCAATGACATTCCGGTTTATGTTCCGATGGGTACTGCTGAAAAATACCGTAAGGCTTTGGGATGGAATTATTTCACTAATTTTATAGAGACAGATGATTTCCCGACAGCAATACGTAATGTCACCACGGAACACACTGATTCAAAGAGCCGTATTTATGATTTGAATGGCAGAAAAGTGATAACTCCGCAAAAAGGACAGGTGTATATTAAAAACGGAAAGAAGATAATATTTACTCGTTAGACACAATCAGATTATAGTAACTTAGTTGAAAATAAAAAAAGAGACAGATGTAAGAACCATGCTTAACAGCAACAGTCCTTACATCTGTTTCTTTATGTTATGCTAATACTGCTTAGCTTATATTATAATGTAACCTTTACGCTCTGCTTGCCCACCTTCACGATGTATGTGGCATTGGCAGGAACGCTGAAGCTTGCGGTCTCGGCGCCACTCATGTCGCTTGCCACTACAGCGCCAGCAGCTGTGTAGACGTAAACGGGAGCCTTGGCAGGATTGTTGACCACGAGGCGGTCGCCCTCCATGCGGACAGTTGCTCCGCTGAACGAAACGTCAGCATTGTTGATGCCGGTGGGGCGAGCCTCTGCCATGACGAGCTTATAGTCAGACATCTTGCTCTCGAGGTAAGATGTGCTCTCGTATTCGCTCTGGGCTGCTTGCTTCACTCTTACCGACTGTGCGCGGTGATAGAGGTCCATGCCCTTAAGACGATACGGAACATTCACGTCCACAGATGTGCCCTCAAGGAAGTTGCCGTAATAGAACGGGTCGTAGAAGAACTCGCCAGCCTTGTAGTTCTGCGTGATTTTCAGCTCCTTGATGTAGAGGTTAGTCCATGTGTAGGTGCCGTAGAATCCGATTATGCTGCGGTCTGTACCCTTGGTCAGCTCCACAGTCCTTGTCTGCCAGTCGTTGTTGAGATCCTGCACGTATACAAGCTCGGTCTGTACGAAGTCGTCCACACTCTTGTCGTAAGAGAAAAGAGCCACGGCGCAACGTGTGTATGCCGTTTGAGCGGTGCCATTCTCGTCATAGTATTCGCACGGCTCTGCAGCCGCTGTCATTTCGATGTTGATCTTGCCGCCGTCCTTGCTGAGGTCGAACTCCGGAGAGATGAGTCCGTCGTCTTCCTTAGCCTGTGTCATCCAGAAAGCGTCGAGCACGAGTGCGTCCTTATATACAGCATAGTGTGTGGCACGCCATCCTGCCTGACCGTTCATCTGCGGATAGCCACGGTCTACAGAATGGTCGTCTGGTTCGTCCTTCGAATATTCCACTGGAATCTCCGAACCCTCGCCGTATGTCGATCCCGGCATCCAGAGATGTGTGACGGTCATCTTGCCGTCCTCCTTAGCCACGTTCTTTGCTGCAGCCACGTAGTTGTAGCGCTCGGCTGTCGGCACCTCGTTCCAAGAGGCTGTGTATGTGTCGCCGTTAGTGGGGCATTCGTCAGCAAGCGTCGGAGCCTCCACGTCCATAATCTTCACCGGTGTGCTCGGCATAGAAACCTTGTCGCCCTTCATGCCCTGAACAGTATAATAATATGTGTCGCCCGAGTCAGCGTTGTCAACCACAAATTCGGTTCCCGTCACCTTCTTGTTCTCCACGATGTAGTCGTTAGGCGTAACGCCGTCGCCCTTCACGGTGTAAACGTTAAGCAGGTAGCTGTCGGCTCCGTCCACTGCGTCCCAGCTGAGATTGAAAGTCTTGCCGGTGTAGAAGCGGTGTTTGTGACCAGCCGGTGTGCCGACGTACTGCTTCACCTGATAAACCTGGATGTCGTCGATGAGGATGGCAGCGTCCTGCGGGCAGATGTTGATGAGCGTTGTGGGACCGCCCTCATGGAACATAAACTCATACTCGCGCCATGTATTGTCTATCTTCTCCACCTGATAGTTTTCGAGGAAGCGCCATGTGGCTGTCATGCCGTTGGTCTCGGCACCCTCGATGACGGTGTAGTTAGACTCTGCGTCCTCCTCGAATGTGCGTGCGCGGAACTTAACGAAGAAGATGCCGTCGTTGCCGGTGAGGTCGAGAAGCGGAGTGTTGACCTGACCTTTTTCGATGTAGAGACATCCGCCTGCGGGAAAAGCGCCGTGTGAGCCCCATCCGAACTCTTTCGTATAGTCGCCCGACATGTTTATCCATGCGTTGTCTTTGTTCTCATAGCTGATGTCGGTGTCCTTGTCAGGCTCAGCCTCACTGCCGGTGGTCATCTTTGAGAAGTCCTCACTGATGATGCTCACCACCTCGCCATAGTCAGAAGGATTGATGCTAATAGCTTTCTGGGGGGCCGGTGCAGCGTTTTTTACAAAAGAGCCTGCGGCGGCTGCCTTTGCCTGAGACACAACAGTGGTACGGGGCAAAAGCTGGGTAGCCATCTGCTGGGCGGCTACCGGTGTGGCGAGGGCTATCATGCCTGCCACAACCATACAGTGAGTAAAGTGTTTCATATACGAATGGTTTATGTTAATATGATTATTAATGTATGTTCAGTATCTAAGTGTAACCTATTTGCGAATTGTATGCGCAAACAGCACCACAAGTAATAGAAAACATTGCAAATGTACAAAAAAACTTGCATTTTGAAATAATAATTCGTAATAAAAATGTATCTTTGCACAAAATTAATGCTGTAGGCTTACGGCAAGACTAACATTATTATAATCTATATTTCCACGAATATCATATCCAATACAAAAAACAAATCGAAAGATATGTATAACAAGATTCTACTATCCTTGGCTCTTGCCATGGCTACACCTTTTGCCGGCACATTCGTTGCCGCACAGACCACATCATCAGAGCAGGCACCTTATGTCTATGACATCGCTGACGGCGAAGCTGACATCTACGGATACCTGCGCTTCGACACGCGTCTGCGCGACTACGGCGTGATGCACTTCGCCACCAACGCTCCTGACTCTTACACGATGACAAAGTCGTACGGCATGATAGCGGGCGAGTCGTCAGTGTTCACGGCGGGTACGATGGTGGGCGACAAGATGGTGGCTTACCGCGTCACCTATTACGCCAACGTGTTCATGCCGGAGGGCATCTGCCTTATCGACCCAAAGACGGGCGAATATGAGATGAAGTGGAAATACGAGGACGACGGCTCGCACCTCATCATCGATGAGATGACGTACGACCCGAAGACCGACCGCATCTTCGCGATGCACTATGATACGAACGCAAAGACCACCGACCTCTATGAGGTGGACACTAAGACATACGCTCTGAAGCCCCTCGGCACCATCAAGGGCACGGCGCTCATGACGCTTGCCGCCGACAACGGATGGCTATACGGCGTCTCTTATTCATTATACGGCAATTCATTCCTGATGAAGATAGACGAAGCCACGGCTTCGCAGCCCACAGCTGTGAAGGTGGGCGACGAGAATCTGGACATGGTGGTAGGCAACTACTCGCAGTCGATGGAGTTCGACAAGACCACGCATCGTCTCTGGTGGGTGGCTCAGGCTGTGGACGACAACTCGTACCTCGTGGAGCTTGACGCCAAGACGGGTAAGATAATTTCGCAGAAGCTGATAAAGGGCAATCCGCAGATTCTCGGTATGGCCATCCCTTATCAGTATGTGGCTGACAACGCTCCGTCGTACGTAGGCTCGTTCGCAGCCGCTCCCACATCGGAGGGTGCCAACGAGGTGCGCCTCACATGGACCAACCCTTCAAAGGACTATCGCGGCGGAACGCTCTCTGCCATTACGTCATTGAAGGTTTATCGCAACTCTTCTCTCGTAACCACCATCTCCGACGCAAAGCCCGGAGAGGCTGCCACATGGACGGACAAGAACGTGCCAAGCGGCGCATATATATATAAGGTGGTGCCTGCCAACGCTTCAGGCGACGGCATCTATCGCGAGAGCCGCACATTCGTGGGCTATGACGTGCCCGCAGCTCCGCAGAACGTTACGCTGAAGGCAAGCGGAAAGAACGCCACCATTACATGGACGGCTCCTACGGAAGGTCTGAACGGAGGCACCTTCGACAAGGCTTCCTTGTCGTACGACGTGGTGCGCATGCCCGACAACAAGACCGTGGCAACGTCGCTCAAGCAGTGCTCCGTAACTGACGAGGCTCTCGAGCACGCCGGCTATTCGTACATCGTCACTGCGAAGAACGCGCAGGGCAAGGGTGGTTCGGCACAGTCAAATGTTGTGGCGTTCGGTCCTTCATACGGCATACCGTTCGTCTCGCCGCTCAACACGAAGGACGACTTCGGCGTATGGACTCCGGTGGACAACAACAACGACGGCCATACATGGGCGTTCGAGCAGTATGAGAACGTGGCTTTCTATGACCGCAGCGAGACAGAGGACGCCGACGACTGGCTCTTCTCGCCCTCATTGCTCTTCGACGGCAACAAGGAATATCAGCTTCGCTATACATACTATTCCACCAACTGGGTGACAGAAAGCATGGAGGAGGTGAAGGAGAAGATGGACGTGCGCTACGGCACGGAGCAGACCCCTTCTGCCATGACCACAGTGCTGAAGGACCTCGGCGAGTTCCATACAGCTTCGGGATATTATCTCTACGGCAAGGATGTCTTCAAGCCGCAGAACGGCGAGGGATACATCGCTTTCCACGCCATGTCTGAGCACAAGCACGGACGCATCTTCCTGAAGGACGTGTCTGTAAGAGAATACAGCGACAAGGACCTCAGTGTAACTGACTTTACCGGCTCGGCCACCGTCAATTGCGGCGTAAGCCAAACATTCACAGTCAGCGTGCGCAACGAGGGCAAGGCGACGGTGTCGGCTTACAAGGCACAGATCATTAATGCCGAGACGGGCGAGGTGCTGGCTGAGGCTGCCGGCAAGCCGGTAGGCAAGGACGAGGCTATGGACGTGCCCGTGGAGTGGACTCCCGCTGCAGAGGGCGAAGTGAAGGTTACGGCACGCGTAGTGCTTGACGGTGATACCTATCCTGCTGACAATGTGGCACATACCACGCTGACCGTAAAGATAGCTCCTGCACATGCCGACCGCTGGATTACCGTCAACAAGGACGAGACAGAGGGATGGCTCGGCGCCTTCTATATGAACGACAAGCATTGGGAGTCGCAGTCGCTCTTCCTCGAGAAGGAGATGCAGAAGAAGGACATCGACATCACCGGTCTGCAGTTTGCGTTCAACGGCAAGACGGACGGCGCCTACACATTCCCTGCAAAGATATTCATGAAGCAGTCGCAACTCGACAATCTGCTTCGCAAGGAGGGAAGCATACTGGGCGTATTTGAGTTGAACGGATGGACCAAGGTGTTCGACGGTGAGCTCACCATTCAGGGCGCCGGCGACAACAAGGAATTCTACGTTAAGTTTGACAAGCCATATCATTACGCTGGCGGCAACGTCAACGTACGTGTCAACATCGACATCGAGGACGACGTGATGCCTTCTGCTGACCATCCCGTTTGGCATCTCTCTTACACCACGGGCAAGAACCGCTATGCTTACTATCGTGGAAGTAAGGAAGATGCTCCGCAGGACGAAATCTTCACGCAGGACTATATGCCGTACATGCTCTTCTCTTACATCGACAATACGTCAGGCATCGGCTCGCTCCTTACCAACGACGACGTACAGATTGGCTTCGACGGTTCGCAGATTGTGTTCTCACAGCCGGTCGACCGTGCTGAGGTGTTCACCATCAACGGTGCTGCAGTGGTAAGCGTAAGCGCCACATCAGCCATCGGCACGTCCGTGCTGCCCAACGGCACGTACATCGTTAAGGCAAGCAAGGGACAGAACACCGTAGTGAAGAAGATAGTAAAGTAAAGAATAATTATTACTAACAACTAAATATTAATAATCGCATGAAAAGATTTTACGCATCAGCTTTTCTGCTTGCGGCAATGACAGCGCTTCCAGCGTCCGCACAGAATGCACGCATGTTTCCTGCGTTCAAGGCTCCAGTCGCTCCTCCGGTAGCGGCACAGTCAGAAACCCCGTGGCATGCCACAAGTAGCATCGACGACAAGTCGAAGGGCGTCGTAGCTTATGCCGGTCAGACAGCCGACCCCAGCAAGAAACGTGGATGGGTGAAGTTCCCGATGAAGGACGCCTACAACTCAATGGAGAAGGTTTACGTTTATCATCCCACAGATGACCAGCAGATTCTGGGTATGCGCTGTGGCGCTTTTGACGGTGAGAAGTATCACGCTCTCTTCACACGTATCTACACTCTCACAGAGTATCCTGACTTCTATGGTACCATCGACGTGAAGAGCGGTGAGGTGACCGACTCTACACGCATATGGCGTGACTGGACCAACGCTGCAAAAAACGGCGAATGGCAGAATCAGTATGAAATGGCATACAACCCCGCCGACCAGACTATTTACGTGCTCGGTCAGGGCGTGGATGACGAAAATTTGTTAACATCAGTTCTGTACAGCGTGCAGGAGGACGGCTCCTTCGAAGAGATAATGAAGCTCGATTACGTTTACTTTAACGTTACCTTCGATTATGACGGCACAATGTGGGGTGTAAGAGCAAAGGAAGGTAAGGATGGTACCCCATCTGGTACGTTGCTCGTGAAGTTCAATCAGGACTTCGAGCCGGAGGCTTCCATGGAGCTCCTCAAGGAGAAGAGTCCGCTTATCCAGGGCACCTATGGCGCTATGGCATTCGACTATTCTACGGGCGACCTCTACTGGTATGCCGTAACTTGGCCTAATGCTTATGCTTATCTCTTCCGTGTTCCCACAGAGATGAAGAAGTCATGCGAGCTTGAGTATATGGGTGGTGTTGCCACCGGCACAATGCTCAACGGTATGTACATTCCTTATCTTACAGCAGACAGCCGCGAGGCAGCCGGCCGCGTTACTTCCATCGCAGCTGTCCCTGCTGACGACGCTGTAAGCAAGAACACATTGTCATGGACCAACCCGACACTCGCTTGGAACCGCACAGAGCTTTCTGACCTCGCTGAGGTTCGCGTTTACCGCAAGAAGGCTGGCGCTAAGGAGGCCAATACCACAGCTGAGCTTCTCGCTGCCGACCATGCAGAGCTTCTCGCCACTCTTCCTGCTGCTGGCAAGAAGGGTGAGAAGATGGAGTGGACAGACGCTGCTCCTCTGAACGGCATCAATACATACTATGTAGTTCCTTGCCGTGTTGCCGGCGAAATCGGTATGCCTGACAGCATCCGTTGCTTCAGCGGAAATGACGCTCCTGCTGCTCCGGTGGAAGCTAAGGTCACTAAGGTTGGCGACCAGAGCATCAAGGTGGAGTGGAAGGCCCCGAACATCGGTGCCAACAACGGTTATGTAAACCAGGCTAACCTCAAGTATATCGTAACACGTCAGCCCGACAATGTGAAGGTGGCTGATACAGACCAGACCACAATCACAGACAACACCGTCACTGGTGATGACAACTACTACTATGAGGTGCAGGCTTACACCAACGAAGGTGGTAAGGGTGGCGTAGCTACCACAGAGAAGGTACGCGCAGGTCTCGGATGGAACACTCCGCAGAAGTTCAACCTCTTTGATGAGAACGAGGCTAACCGCTGGACTGTAGTGGATGCAGGCAATAGTGGAGCAAACTTCTCTTACACAGGTCCGCTGGATTATCAGGGCTACTCTCTTTGGACATCATCTTCTCGCGAGACAAACTCTTGGGCATTCTCTCCGAAGCTCAATCTGAAGAAGGGCAAGACATACCGCTTCACTTACACCGTTGAGGACCGTTATCCGAAGGTGGAGTTCAGCTACTATGCTGCCATCGCCACAGAGCCTTCTAAGGACAAGGTGGTGGAGACCATCGGCAAGCACGAGTTCATGTACTCTGAGACCAACTACAACAAGCGCACTTACACCGAAACGTTCACTCCGACTGAGGACGGCGTTTACCACTTCGGACTCAACGTACAGACAGAAGATGCTGACGTATTCATCTTGCACAGCGTGAATGTTTCAGAAATCTTCGACAACGACATCACAGCCGTTTCTTTGACAACATCTTCGGATGCTGTTACTGATTACGAGAACAAGGCAACTGTCAAGGTGGCTAACATCGGCCGCAACAAGATTGAGAAGAACAGCTACGTGGTACGTGTAATGCTCAATACGGGCGAAGAAATTCAAGAGGTGGGCTGCAACAAGGTGGTTCCGGAAATCGCAGCTGGCGAAACTGTAGACGTTGAAACAATGTTTACTCCGACATTGGAGGGTACATTCGATATCTTCGCTACTGTGGAGATGGAAGGCGACCAGGAGTTGGGCAACAACCAGACCAACACAGTGTCTGTAAAGTGTGAGGCAACTGGCTCTATTCCTTGGACTAACACTGTAACTGGTGAAGGCGAAAACGTTTATACTCACGCTCCGTTCCAGTGCTATGGCAGCGAAGACATTGCGCTGATGCTTTACTATCCTGAGGAAATCAATGCTAAGGCAGGTGCTAAGCTGGCGCGTATCGGCTTCGAGTATGACGCTAACGGCTATACTGAGACTTCAGAGGAGCAGAGCATCCAGATCTATATGAAGAATACCAAGGAGCGCGAGTGCGAGGACGGTGTAATCTCTACTGAGGGTATGACTCTCGTTTATGACGGCACCGGCTATTTCTTGCCAGGAACAAACAACATCATGTCGTTCGATCTTGACACTCCGTTTGATTATGACAACACTCAGTCACTCTGCATCGTAACTCGTCGTTCAGGTACACGTCCTGCAATGTTCGGTTGCTTATGGCATGTATTTAATAGCGGCGGTAAGGTATACAGATCAATGGATTACTCGGAGAACACTCCGTATGATAATTCCAAGTGTTGGGCATGGCAGGAGGTTCCGGTGCTCTACATGGCATTCGACAATAATGTCAGCATCAAGGACATCAACGTGTCTGAGGAGAATAACGAGAATGCTCCTGTATATAACCTAAACGGACAGTATGTCGGCAACAGCACCAAGCTGCTCAAGGCTGGCATCTACATCCAGGGTGGAAAGAAGGTTGTAGTTAAGTAATTAGATATAAATTATCACTCTCAGGAGGGGTGGCAAAATGCAGTCGGCGGGATATTGCTCCTTTATGGCTTACGTTTGGCCATCCCTCTCTTTACGTAAAGTGACTCTAACATCAAAATCATAAAGCAACAATGAAATCATTTAGAAAAATTGTTCTTGCCGCAGCGCTTGTCGCAGCTCCGCTTACGGGTCTGATGGCTCAGCAGCAGGCTAAGGAGAACAACTTCATCCTCGGATGGTGTAAGACTCAGTGGGGACAGACCATGCAGGTGCAGCGTGATAAAGACGACATCGCTGCTCATCAGGTGCACGCAGCCGCCCACTTCACACCGAGCATCACAAAGAAGTATAAGGGATGTCAGATTAAGTATGTCGACTTCGGAGTGGAGCCTAAGCAGGGCTCGTCAGTACGCGTCTTCGTCACCACAGACGTAAAAGACCCCAACGCCACAGTGGCTGCAGCGTCTACAACGGAATGGGAAGAGGGATGGAACCGCTGCCAGCTGGAGATTCCTTACACCATCAAGGGCACTGAAGACCTCTATGTAGGCTATGAGGTGTTCATCGGTGAGAACGAGAGTATGCGCACCATCACATACGACAACTCGATAGAGAGCGAGCCGGACCGCAACTGGTATGGTGCTGACGGTATGTGGTATGCACTCAATCCGGCTCAGGTGCCTGCCAACTTCCGCGTTCGTGGCATCCTTACCGGAAAGGCTCCCGACTGCGACGTGGCTCTTGAGAAGGTTATCTCTGCAGAGGACTACATCGAGCAGAAGAACGGACTCTGGAAGCCCACTCTACGTGTACGTAACTATGGTAGCGAGCCTATCACGTCTTTGCACATTCAGGCAACTGTGAACGGTCAGGTGGTAAGCGAGGCTGACACCGACGACGACTTTGAGATTGCAAGCAGCGAGGTGAGCGACGTGGAAATCCCCGGTCTCTCATTCCCCGACCTTGGAACAGCTGAGGTTACGCTCACCATCACAAAGGTGAACGGAAAGGACGACCCCAACATGGAGGACAACGCACAGACACACACCGTCTTCGTATATGCAGAGGGCGGTAAGGTGTATAAGCACAACGTGCTTTTCGAGCATTTCACATCTGAGTATTATTCAGAAGCTCCTGCTGCTGACGAGCTTTATCAGAGCGAGATCGGCGACCGCAAGGACGTTATTTGGGTGAAGCACCACCGTCCTTACAAGGGAGTGCCTGACATCTATACAGCTGAGGGTGAGACAGAGTATGACAAGCTCTTCGGTTCTGCCCGTCCGTTCGTGCCTGGCGTATGTGCTGACCGTCGCATCTTCGTAGGTCAGGAAGACCCGGGTCCGGTTTACTTCATCGCTACAGCTGGCGACGTTACCGGCATGGTAGGTGGCGCACAGAGCATTCCTGCCTTCGTTAACGTGAATGTGGACGTGAAGAAGTCGGCTGACGGCAAGTCGATTGACGCTACAGTAAGCGGCGCTTCCACCACAACCGTATTGCAGCAGCAGACTGATCTCCGCCTCACAGTATGGCTCGTAGAGGACGGCATCAAGAGCACAACGCAGGAAGGTCGTGACGAGTATGTCCAGAACGGCGTACTTCGCTCTCTCGTCAATACAGCATGGGGCGAGTCTCTCGACCTCACCGCTCTCGAATACAGCCGCACTTATCAGATTCCTCTCAAGGAGGGATGGAACGCTGACAAGATGCGCGTGGTTGCCTTCATCAGCAACTACAGCACTAACGAAAAGAAGTGCCAGGTCTACAACTCTGGTCAGGCTTTCGTAAATCCGGCTACTGCCATCACCGACGTTATGGACGCAGCCCAGCCTATGGCTTACTGCCAGGACGGCAAGGTGCTCGTAGCAGGTTCAGGCTTCAGCGTTGAAGGCGTATACGACGTGTCTGGTCGCGCAGTGGCAAACGCCAACCTCGCCCCCGGTCTCTACATCGTTCGCATGACCAACGGCAAGACAGAAGCCACACAGAAGCTGTGCGTGAAGTAAAGCTTATTTAGTTGAGAGTTGGGAGTTGAATGTTGAGAGTTATGATAACCTATAATTATCATATTATAGATATATGTTATTTAAAGGACATATCATAACTCTCAATTCTCAACCCTCAACTCTCAACTTTTAACTCTCAACTCTCAATCCTCAACTCTCAACTTTTTTATAAAAAATCCTCTCTTACTGCCCTAAAAACTTTCTCACTTCTGAAAATTTTATTAACTTTGCATCCGCAATAAAGCGAGATATGCGGCAATAGCTCAGTTGGTAGAGCACAACCTTGCCAAGGTTGGGGTCGCGGGTTCAAGTCCCGTTTGCCGCTCCAATTTAAAGAAACAGGCGCCGCAATGGTGGAATTGGTAGACACGAGGGACTTAAAATCCCTTGGCCAGTAATGGCTGTGCGGGTTCGAGTCCCGCTCGCGGCACTTAATGAATGTGAGATGTGAGCATAGCAATATGTTCACATCTTTTTTTTGTTTATATAAATCCCAATCTATGACATACCACGACATCTGCCAACGGCTCACACCGTTATACGGACCTCAGGAAGCAAAGGCAATGACACGAATGCTCTTGGAAGACCTCTTCAGCCTTTCCTTCGCCGACATTCTCTGCGGAGCCACGGAGCATCTCTCCGATGCTGACACCCTGCGATTGCAGCAGTCGGTGGCCCGTCTTCTTGATGCCGAGCCATTGCAGTACGTCACCGGCACAGCCTTCTTCTGCGGCCATCCCTTCCATGTAGCTCCCGGCGTACTCATTCCGCGTCCCGAAACGGAATGGATTGTCGATACGGCAGTCAACCTTGTCATGTCTTCCGCACCACGCATCCTCGACATCGGCACCGGCAGCGGATGCATAGCCACGAGCATAAGTCTTGCCCTTGCTGACAGACATTGCTACACCGAAGCATGGGATATTTCGGAAGACGCCCTACGCATTGCCGCAGACAATGCCGAGCGCCTTGGTGCAGACGTGAAGTTCTGCCTTCGTGACGCGTTGAGGCTTGAGGAGGATTTTCCCGCAGAGGAGAGGCTTGAGGCAGAGCAGGGTGGGGCAGAGGCGCTGCGAGATTCCGCTTCATGGGACATCATCGTCAGCAATCCTCCCTATATCTGCAACCGCGAAGCCGCTGATATGCACGCCAATGTTCTCCGACACGAACCCCACCTCGCCCTCTTCGTTCCCGACACCGACCCTCTGCTCTTCTATCGTGCCATCGCCCGCTACGCCATGCGAAGCCTGAGGAAAGGAGGCTGGTTGCTCTTTGAGTGCAACACGCTCTACGCCCACGACACAGCACAAATGGCGGCGGACATGGGATTCGCCACAAGCGTAGTCGAGGACGATTGCTTCGGTAAGCCACGATTCGTAAAGGCACAGAAATAATAACATACCTCACACATTATATAATATGTATCCATCCACTAAAAAAGTCCCCACTGAGCAGGAAGCCCTTCTCCGTCTTTCCTCCCTTTGTTCACGCAGCGAGCATTCTTCCGGCGAGATGCGCGACAAGTTGCGCCGTTGGGGAGTAGATTCCGACACCAGCGAGCGCGTCGTTGCCCGTCTTGTCAGCGAGCGCTTTGTCGACGACGAGCGCTTCTGCCGTTTCTTTGTCCGCGACAAGATCAGGTTCGACCGTTGGGGACGCCGCAAGATAGAGCAGGCGCTATATGCCAAAGGCGTTGATCAGGACATCTCCGCTGCCGTGCTTGACGAGGTGGACGACGAGGAATGGACCGAGGCATTGCGTCCCTTATTAGATTCTAAGCGACGCACGGTTAAGGGAGCAACCGACTATGAACGCAACGGCAAGCTTATCCGCTTTGCCATGTCCAGAGGATTCGGCATGGACATCATCCGCCGTTGCATGGACGTTAACGATGACGTGGAGGAGGACGTCTTCTGATATGCTTACCGACTTCTTCTCACCCCGTAGCTGCTGCGTTTGCGGCAAGCGCATCACCGAGGACAGCCTTATCTGCATGGAATGTCTGCTCTCCATTCCCTTTTCCCGCGACAGTCTTCGTCCCGAGGACAACGACACTGCCCGGATGCTGTGGGGCAAGTTGCATGCCGAGAAGGCAGTGGCTGCCGTACACTACCTTCCGCAGTCAAAGATGGCCCGACTCCTATACCTTATTAAATATGGCAAGCGTCCCGACGTGGCGCATCTGCTCGGCCGTATTGTTGCCGAACAGCTCATGCTTCACGGCTTCTTTGACGACATCGACATCGTCATCCCCCTGCCTCTCCACTTCAAGAGGGAGAAGCAGCGCGGCTACAATCAGAGTCTTTTCATTGCCAAGGGCGTCTGCGAGGTGACCCGTCTTCCCATTGCCGCCGCCACCGTTTTCCGCGTCCGCGATACCTCCACCCAGACCCGCCTCTCCGCTTCTGAGCGTCTGAAGAATATGGAGGGTGCCTTCCGCCTTGCTTGCCCCGAGATGATAGAAGGCAAGCACGTCCTCCTCATTGACGACATCTTCACCACCGGCGCCTCCGTCACAGCCTGCGGCAACGAGCTGCTCACCGCACCCGACACCAAAGTCAGCGTTCTGACCGTAGGAAAGTCGGACGGTAAGTAATGTAACGCTTTTGTAACATGTTTGTCATTGTCTATTCATCCCTCGTTAAAGTCTGTAAAATACGGAAGTCTTAACTTTGCAACCGCAAACAATAAGACAATATGATGATACGAAACAGACAATTGGTCGTGACAGCCGCATTGCTCGGCGCCGCCATGACAGCAGCGGCACAGAGCGCTGACGAACAGTCACCCGTGAATGTTCACGGAACAATACGCAGCAAGTATGAATATCAGACCGAGGAAAACGAGGGACGTTTCGAGGTGCGCAACGCCCGCATCAGCGTGGACGGCAAGCTCTCGCCCGTGATTTCATACAAGGCTGAGATCGACTTTTGTGACGAGGGCAAGATAAAGATGCTCGATGCTTACACACGCTTAAAGCCCGTCAGAGGCTTGCAGTTTACGATGGGACAGTTCCGCGTGCCCTTCACCATTGACGCCCACCGCTCTCCGCATCAGCAATACTTCGCCAACCGTTCCTTCATAGCCAAGCAGGTGGGCAACGTGCGCGACGTAGGTGCTGCCCTCGGCTATACTTTTAACGCTGGTTTCCCCATCATCCTCGAGGCTGGACTCTTCAATGGTTCGGGCCTCACCAATCAGAAAGACTTCTGGACCAACAGCGTCAACTTCTCCGCCAAGGCGCAATTCTTGCTTCCGCGCGGATTCAATATCACGCTCTCCACGCAAAAGATAAAGCCCGACAACACCAGCGTGATGATGTACGACGCCGGTGCTTACTGGCATTCCCATGGATGGCATCTTGAGGCGGAGTATCTCTACAAGCATTATGCCGCCGACGCCTTCCGTCCCGTCCACGCCTTCGATTCGTTCGTCAGCTACGACATTCCCGTGAAGAACGAACGGTCCCTCGTGCGCTACGTCACCCCGCTCCTCCGCTACGACTATATGAGCGACCACAGCGACGGCATGCGCTACGTTGACGGCAAGGCAAACCCCGAAGGCAAGCTCATCGTCAACGACCACCAGCGCTCACGCCTTACGGGTGGCTTGACGCTAAGCCTGAAGCGTCCCTTCGTAAGCGACATCCGCCTGAACTACGAGAAATACTTCTATCGCAATGACGGAGTGGCAAAACCCTCTGAGAAAGACAAGATAGTAGTAGAGATAATGACAAGATTCTAACGGTGCGATGTCTGCTTGTCAGGTGTATAATGTTAAATCTTATGGTTATTAAAAAATAATTTGATAAACTCTTTCCTTTTTCAAATATTTAATTTAACTTTGCAACGATATTAAATCAGACAACTAACTCGGATGTTTTCCGACCATTAAACTTAAAAACCAAAAAATAACCATATTAACTAAAACAAAGAATCACATGAAGGTGAAATCTACACTCCACGCGATGTTACTCGCTGGTATGCTCTCAGGTTCTTTCGTACCTGCATTCGCTGCCGACGACACAACGTCATCATCAGTTTACGACTTCAGTGGATTTAGCGACACAAAGCTCATGCAGCTTTTCTACAACGCTTACCAGAACGGTCGTAAGTATCCTACAGCTGAGGAGTTCGCAGCTGCTGGTATTCAGCAGAGCGACATCGCATTCATCCGTTCACACGTACGCAACAAGGGCATCCTCGACCGTGCAGACCGTCTTATCAAGGACACATACGAGAAGCGCGACCTCTGGATGAACATCCCGATGGACGCAGGTAAGGACGGAGCCGTTGGTCAGCCCAACAAGACTTTCCATAGCGACGTATTCTCTATGTGGAACTACACCAACATCTTCGGTGCTTGGAACCACGGCGTATTCTCTGCTCCTTCAGCATGGACTGACGCAGCTCACAAGAACGGTTCGGCTATGTATTCTGGTATCAAGTTCTTCGACACCACTGGTGGTCGTCCCGACGGCGCAGCAGGCTGGATGAACTTCATCTCAGACCGTAACGACGATGACTCATTCAAGTATCTCGAGCCGATGATCAACTGTCTCATGTACTTCGGTTTCGATGGTATCAACTATAACTGGGAGGATTCTGGCTATTCAGATGACGATATCGTAGAATTCCACAAGGGTCTCTATGCTTCTGCAAAGAAGCACGGCTTCGACGATTTCCATTGCGGTATCTACACCTCTTCGTCTGGTCTTTCTGCATACGAGGCAGACGCTCTCTTCGGCAACTCAGAGGGACGTACACACGACCTCATGCTCAACTATTCTAACGGCGACTTCTCATACCAGCTCTCTTCTTCTGCAAAGCAGGCTATCAATGCAATGGGAACCACCGAGGGTCTCTATACAGGTGTTTGGATTGTAAGCCTTAACCGTGGATGGAACCGTCTCAACGCTGACGAATATGCCAAGCAGGTGAGCCTCTGTATGTGGGGTGAGCACGCTCAGAGCCGTTTCTGGTCATACAATAATGGTACTGACGCTTACGACGCACAGACCAACTATCAGTACCTCCTCGAGCGCTTTATGTCTGGCGGTACACGCAACCCGCTTACACGTCCCGAAATCCGCAACAGCGGCAACGATTGGGAAGCAAGCAACGGACAGAAGCCTCTCCAGACCTTCGCTGGTATAGCAACATGGATTCCGGAGCGCTCTTCTATCTTCGGCAACCTGCCTTTCGAGACACACTTCAATCTCGGTAACGGCGACCGCTATGCATACAAGGGAAAGAAGACTGCAGGTTCATGGTACAACATGTCTAACCAGGACTACGTTCCGACATACCGTTGGCTCGTTGTTAAGCCGGGCACACTGACTGCTTCTACAGACATCGACGCACGCTTCTCGCATGACGACCAGTACATCGGCGGTACCAGCCTTCTCCTCACCGGTAAGGCTACATCAGAGGGTACAGACCTCGTACTCTATAAGACCGACCTCAATGTCAGCGCCGGCGATCCCTTCGTAAAGGTGGCTGTCAAGAACGGTAAGGAAGGCTCTAACGCTTCCAACCTCTATGTCATCCTCAAGAAGGCTGACGGTTCATGGGTGGAGACACCGGTAGGAAACATTGAGGGCAATAACTGGAACGAGAAGACCATCAGCGTAAGCGGTCTCTCACAGAGCGACGTCATCAAGGCCATCGGTCTCCGAGTTAAGGGTGCTGACGACAACTATAAGATGTACGTAGGCGAGCTCCAGGTCAACGACGCTGTCAAGACCAACCCGGCTCTTGTTAAGGATCTCAATGTAGAGGTGAAGGAGGAGACCAAGACTTCTATGTCTGCCAAGCTCTTCTGGAATGTTGACGCTAAGGCTGAGAAGCGTGCCGAGTGGGATCTCGTTTACAACGACGAGGCCAACATCGACCACTTCGAGGTGCTCTATAAGAACGGCGAGAACGGTCGCGTTTCTGAGCTTGCACGCACCTCTTCATGGGGCTGCTACGTAGGCGACATCCTCTTCGACGGCGCTGATGACGAGCCGTACATCGGCGTACGCTCAGTCTCTACAGACCTCAAGACTTACTCTCCGGTAGAGTGGGTGAAGGTTACACGTGGCGACCAGGCTTCGCTCCCCGTACGTGTTGACAACAGCTATGGCATCTCTCAGATGGATCCCTCTTGCGACGGTGCTGACATCGCCCGCCAGCAGCGTTACGTTACTGACGTGACCACAACTGGTGCTGACCAGAACCTCGACTATCATACTGACCATCCCGTACTTGACGGCACACAGTATGACAACCAGACCGACAAGGTCCTCAAGGTTAAGCAGGGTCAGGAAGTTACTCTCTTCGTTAAGGCATTCGATACAACAAATGCTACATACAATGGTTCGAAGAAGACCGACGGTCTCCGCTACTGCTTCGCTGGTGGCTGGATTGACCTCAACGGCGACCACAACTTCAACCCGGACAAGATTGCTGACAATCCTGAGGAAGGCGAGCAGCTCTTCTTCGTAGGAACAGTTCGTAAGGCTACTCCTGAGATCGAGACAGAGGGCATCACATGCAAGTTCAAGGTGCCTGAGGACGCTAAGACTGGCAAGTCACGTCTGCGCATCGTCTTCTCTGACGCATGGTTTGCAGGTGCATTCCTCCCGACTGGTCTCCACAACAAGGGCTTCTCTATGGACTTCGGAGTAGAGATTTCTGGTGACAATCCTGAGCGTCAGGGTCCTGCCGACCTCCACGACCAGGGTGTTGCTGACGAGCCGGCTAACCTCGAGGGCAACCTCACAGCCATCAAGACTGTGAAGGGTGGTGCTTCTACAGTAGAGGCTACCAACGGTGAGCTCAACTTCCAGAACTGCGAGAAGGCATGGATTTACGACGCTAACGGAGCATTCGTTAAGTACCTCGTATCTCCCTCTTCATTCCAGACATCTTCACTCGCTGCAGGTGTTTACCTCGTAAAGATGCAGCAGGGTCACGTATTCCGCTCACAGAAGGTGGTAGTTAAGTAATGACCACAGCTCTAAGCTGAAACTATAATTCTTTCGACGGCGCTGTCCTAATCAATAGGGCAGCGCCGTTTTTTCGTATCATCGTTTCCCATCATGCAAATATCGCACAAAGAGTAAAAACATGTTACAAAATAAAAATTGATTCTGGAGTTCCGTTTTGCTGTTTTTTCGGTGTTTTGCTGTGCAAACAGCACCCATGCCATACGATATAGCCTCTTTTACACTCTGATAGTGCCACTATTGGAGCGTAAAAGAGGCTTTGTTGTATGGCAAAAGTGACAGTATTGTAGTGTAAAGGTGGCTCTATTGCAGAAAAAAACGGCTCTTTTGCGAGACTGATTTCATAACGCTTCGTCAGAAAATCGCATAACACTCTGTGTGCGAACGTATTAGCTCAAACCGTTCAAAACTCGAGAATTTCGCACCAAAGATTTTGTCGTGCGCTGAGCTCATAGTATTGAGCATCAGGAATGCAAATATTGTGTCGGACGGCAAGGCGTCCGAATTAGGAATTATGAGTTTTCTCTCCTAACCCTAAACTCTCAACTCCCAATTCTCAACTTTCAACTATATATATTAATGTGTTGCTGTTATCGAACACAACTTTCAGTTGAGATATATCAATTTCTACCCTAAAAGTGCTGTTTTTCTTAACTTTTTTACTCAAAAGTTTTGGAGATACGGAAAAAAGCTATACCTTTGCATCCGCTTTCGAGAACGAAACCTCAAGCAAAACGAGATTGAGAAGAGTTCGAGAAAAGCGAATAAAGAAAGAGTTCTTTGAAAAGATTTACATAAGACAGATAAAGTAG
>ERZ1023869.240-NODE-240-length-20221-cov-13.347367_pt1 | contig 20221 bp, 15 predicted proteins | sample MGYA00380390_ERZ1023869 | MGnify/ENA primary metagenome ERZ1023869 (study PRJEB33179, sample SAMN07449005) | human gut metagenome | biome: Human-gut; feature: Human associated habitat; material: Faeces | host: Homo sapiens | place: India: Bhopal | collected...
ACAAGTTGAGATAATAACAAAGATGATATTTGAACTTTGTTATATAGAAGCAATATTACGGACTTAAGCCTTATTTCAAACGTTGAAGTGCGTTGTTCCTTTTTACGTTCTAACCCAAGCCATAATTGCAGGTTTGACGAGTTAATCAGTTTTACATCGACTTTACTTTTCGCCCTTCACATACTTGGCAAACTCTTCCTTACTACCATTGAACACATTGACGTCTACCTCGCTACGAATGCCACGCACCCGTCCATAAGGGGTGAGCTGCCAATGCAGCAAATGCACGTAGGGCTTGAACTCACCATAGCGGGCTATCCATACATCGTACTTGCGCAAGGCGGCAGGAGCGTGTTTCAAGTGGTTGTTAACAAACAACTGTCCCACATAAAGTATAGGGCGTTTGCCATGACGGCGCTCCACTATTTGCAACCAGTTAAGTACCTGGCGGAACAGGACACCATCACCACCCATCTGCCGTATCTGTGCATCAGTTGGCTCAAGGTCAAGCACCGGTGGCAGATCAGATTGTGCCACCCAGGCCATTTTCAAGAAATAAGCGGCCTGCTGCGCACCCGTGCTGCGTGTGCTGAAAAAGTGGTACGAGCCCACATGTATGCCGTGCCGGCGGGCTTGCCGCAAGTCGCTGGGATAATACTTGTTGTACACAGTGCGCCCCTCGGTAGCCTTGATATAGGCAAATGACACGGGATAGTCAACCACCCCCCGCACCCTGCGCCCACCACCAAGGCTGTATATGCGAAGCTTTGACCAGTCTATGGCATACCGGCGACGTCCCTGCTCGTGCTGATGGCGCGAGATATCAATGCCATACACACGGTCGGCTGTATAAATCATGCGTTCACCTTGGAAATGGTCGTTCTTCCACGAGCCACAACGCACAATGTGACGGTTGCGCGAGCTAAAGCCATGCCCGCTGCGCTTGTCGGCCTTCCATTCGCCATCATAAAACTCTCCGTCAGCAGCATATAGTTTGCCACTACCATCGGCCCGGCCCTTGCCGTCAAAATTGCCCTCATACACACCGCGTTGGTCTATGCGTTTGCCTGCTTTCAACGTATCATTGTGCCATGTGCCTTCATACACAAGTGTGCCCGACGCATTGGCCATGCGACCATACCCCTGGCGCACCCAATGCCCGGCCACTTTGCGCCGACAATCTACCTGTCCCTCATACTTCAACGAATCGGCCACTGGCATATTGCGCACACAAGTTAAATCCGTACGTGGCACAACGGGCACTGCTTTGTCGTGTCTCAAATGAAAGGAGCGCACCCACGCCGTGGCATTTTTCCACCACCACACGGGCCAATAGTGCACATAGGCCATGAGCTGCGCCAATTTGACTGACGACACACGGGCCGCACCACGCTGCACCCCGCTTATATGGCCCGAACGATTGACCCACACACCACCCTCGGCTGCCGCAAACAACTCGCGGTCACTGTCAGTCACTGCTGGCAAAAAGTTTTGAGAGCGACTGCCCATGTCGTTATAGGCAAACAAACGGCTACGCAGCGTGCGTACCCCGAAACGGTATACCGAAAAACGGCTGCAACCATCGGGCAAGCAAAGTGTGTCGAGCTGCAACAGCATGAGGCCGTTTTTATGACACCGCAAATGTGCTTTTAGCTTGGTCGGCACATAGGCACTCGTCACCTCAACACTGGCATCAAGATGCGCAACATACCGGTTGCTTTTCTTGTACTTACCCACAAGCCTCAAAGCTGAGTCTACCCTCTCGGCATGTTTTCTCACCTTTTCACGATAGGCCATCACGTCGTTATATCCGTCGTCTACCACCGAATGGGTGCGCGCATAGTAGTCGAGTTCTTTTTGCTCGCCCTGCAAATTGGCGAGCCGCGCAACAAGTAACGTATCGAGTTGCTGCAAACGTTGGCGCACTTGTGCGGCCGGCAACACCGAAGGTTGGCCGCCTACTATGGCATCAGAGGTTACGATGTCGCCACCATTCGACACAAAAGCGCCCGATTGGTCGGCCGTGTCGCTCACCGCGGCACGAACTGTCGAGACATCTTGCAACGAATCATTGCGCAACGAGAGGTAAAGGGTGTCACTGCCCGCCAATGGCAACACATAACAGGTTGCTGCCTTAACACGACAAACAGCACGCAACTGTTCGGTCTGTCGTGTGGGTATGAATATAATGAGTACAGCCACCGCCACAACTATCAGAGGCAATGCTATGAGCGATATTTTGTGAGAGCGTTTCATGATGCTTGTTTTTTTCCTTGAACAGGTGTCCTAAAAAATTACTTAGCTTATGCAAAGTTAACAAACACACGAATAGGGCTGCATGCCAAAAGCGGTGTTTTTCTACACTTTTCGCTCAGGGTGGTTCTAATAATTCTGAAATAGGGATTTGTGCGCTATCGGAAGTGTATTTTTGAAAGTTTGTGAGGGAGCATAGCGGGCTATGTGACCGAACAAACTTTCAAAAAGACACTTTCGAGAGTGTGCAAATCGCATTTCAGAATAGCAGGACTCTAAAAACAGAATTTTTAGAACCACACTCTAACTTTCCCTGCCACGAACCACGGCGCTGCAACTCGGCCATTATGTGCTGCGTCACCACATCATTTTTAACGCCCCACTTTGGCGCAATCAACTGCCCGGCCGGCGATTGCGACACAAAACGCTCTACTGCAACCAATGGCGAAAGATGTTCTAAAAAGTCTGCCACGTGGCATACATACCCATTCAGGTCATACAAACGGAATTGTGTGGGGGCTGCTTGATAGTCGTGAGCCATCTGCGAGCCTTTGAGCACCTGCAACTGGTGCAGTTTTACCACATCTACATGCAGTGCATTTACGGCCTCTGCCGTTTTTACATGATGATCATGACGCTCGCCGGGCAGTCCGAATATCAAGTGCGCACACACGGGCAACCCCCTTTGCTGCAAGGCGTTCACAGCTTTGCGCGATGTGCCAAACGAGTGTCCGCGATGCACGCGCTCGAGCACCTGGTCATCAACCGATTCTATGCCCAGCTCCACCATGACGAATGTCTGCGCCGAGAGCCGCTGCAAATAATCGAGCCAATCATCTGTCAGGCAGTCGGGCCGTGTGGCTATCACCACCCCCTTCACACCGTCGGCCTCCAAAGCGGCTTCTATCAACTCACGCCCACGGGCCAACGGGCCATAAGTGTTTGTGCCCGACTGGAAATATGCCAAATAGCTCACATCACACCCCGCGCTGTACTTGCGCATGAAAAATGCCTTTCCACGTTCCAACTGTTCGAGCACATCGCGCCCATTTTGGCAGCATTTGGGCACAAAACTGCGGGCATTGCAAAAGTCGCAGCCGCCGCGGGCTATCGTGCCATCGCGCACCGGACAAGTGTTGGCTACATCAACAGGCAACTTCTGCACCTTGCCATCGAAGTGCTTTTTCAAAAAGTCTGAATAGGTTGTGTATAAATTCATAAGCCGGTGTGCAATATTAGTTGATATGAATTGGTGCAGTGCATGCTCCCTAAGTTTAGATTAAAGAACGGGGTGGCAAAGTTAGCAAACAAATTGGCAAGTCAACCATGAATTCCGCCAACGCGTTATTTTGAAGATCTATTTACACGTGCAAACGGCACTTACTGCAAAATATTTTGTCTGGAACACACTTTTCTGAAAAAATAATCATACATTTGCATCATACAAACTTCTAAATACGTAATTGCCTATCGAAAAAACATTACTCTGAAACAATAAAAGTTACAAGTAATGACAAACTACACGCTAATGGCCGATGACGAATTGGTCAAGCTATTTTGTGCTGGTCAAAACAATGCTTTTGACGAGCTTTTGTTACGATATAAAGATAGGCTCTATTCCTATATTTCATATTTGGTTAAGAATGACGACATGGCAGACGACTTGTTTCAAGAAACGTTTGTCAAGGCCATCATGACCATACGTCAGGGGCGCTACCAAAGCAGCGGAAAATTCTACGCATGGCTCACACGCATTGCGCATAACTTGCTGATAGACCAGTTCCGCGAGGAAAGCAACTTGACCTTAGTGTACAACGACGGAAAAGAAAACGGCTGGCAAACGCTGCAAGGCTATGTCGAACCCACACGCGAGAGCCAGTTAGCCAACGAGCAAGTGCTGGCCGACGTGCGCCGACTTATGGAGCACTTGCCGGCCGAGCAACGCGAAATGGTGTACATGCGCTATTACAAGGGGCTGAGTTTCAAGGAGATTGTCGACCTTACCGGATTGGGCATCAACACCGCGTTGGGCCGCATGCGCTATGCCATACTTAATATGCGCAAAATGGCCAAGCAATACCATATCAACCTGTACTAACACACACTTTTTTTACCACACCATCATAATATAATGGCACATTGTGCGTTAATAGGATATGAGCGATAAGCTGGCGTTCATAAATCGTCGATATGAATTGACACAGTTGAACACCAACTTGCCCGCCTGCATACACTTAACTCCATTAGCGCCTATGCCACATTTTACACCACAAGCTAAAAGTCCGAAACCCGAAAGTCTGCTCTACATAACAGCATTTGCAAGGCTTTACTCCCCTGTCCCCGACAATGAGCAAACGGCACGCAGCATGGCGTCAATATGCCGCCGACAAACAAAGTGTTAATAAACCCGTTGACGAATTTTGGAGTTAAAGGGGTAACCCGTTTACCGAACATACCATCAACGTTTTTATAACATTTTTTTTGAGCAGCCACTTATTTTCAACACACAACATTGCCACTTTGCACAGAAAGCAGTACCTTTGCCATAAGGTTGAGCAGGCAAACCCGCAGCGGGCTTGTCCGCCATTATAGCTAACACTTAATTTATTTCCTTACACAATGAAAAAGATATTGCTTCTTGGTTCGGGAGAACTGGGTAAAGAATTTACTATTGCCGCCCAACGCTTAGGACAGCATGTCATTGCCTGCGATGCCTATGCAGGAGCACCAGCCATGCAGGTTGCCGACGAATTTGAGGTTTTCTCAATGCTCGACGGCGAGGCGCTTGAGCGTGCAGTTGAAAAGCACCACCCCGACCTCATCGTACCCGAAATTGAAGCAATACGCACCGAGCGCCTCTACGATTTTGAAAAGGAGGGCATACAAGTAGTACCTTCGGCCCGTGCCGTCAACATCACCATGAACCGCAAGGCCATTCGCGACCTCGCTGCCAAGGAACTCGGCTTGAAAACGGCCAAATACTTCTACGCCAAATCATACGACGAGTTGGTTGAGCACGCCAAAATTATCGGTTTCCCCTGTGTAGTAAAGCCGTTGATGTCATCATCTGGCAAAGGTCAGTCGCTCGTTAAGACTGCCGACGACCTCAAGCACGCATGGGAATATGCCATGGGAGGCAGCCGCGGCGACATTCATGAGGTCATCATCGAAGAGTTCATACACTTCGACAGCGAGATCACGTTGCTCACCGTCACCCAAAAGAATGGCCCGACACTGTTCTGCCCGCCAATAGGCCACGTGCAAAAAGGCGGCGACTACCGCGAGAGTTTCCAACCCGCACACATAGCCCCCGAACACCTGGCCGAAGCTGAACGCATGGCCGATAAGGTTACACGCGCATTGACAGGCGCCGGCATTTGGGGCGTAGAGTTCTTCCTGAGCCATAAAGACGGCGTATACTTCTCCGAACTTTCACCTCGTCCGCACGACACAGGCATGGTCACTTTGGCCGGCACACAAAACTTTACCGAGTTCGAGCTCCATCTGCGCGCAGTGCTCGGATTGCCGATTCCTTGCATCAAACAAATGCGCATTGGCGCAAGCGCCGTCATTCTCTCACCCATCGAAAGCCAGAACGCCCCCGAATACGAAGGACTTGAACGCACTTGTGAGGAGGACGCTGACGTGCGCATCTTTGGCAAACCCACCACACGTGTGGGCCGCCGCATGGGCGTAGTCGTTTGCAACGGGCCGCTTGACGCCGACCTCGACACACTGCGCGACAAGGCCAAGCGCCTGGCAAGCTACGTAACTGTCAAATAACACACTGGAACAACGCAGGCCACTAACACACCATACACCTGCCACACCTTACACATACGGGCTGAATTGAACACGGCATCGCCCCCAAAGGCTGCCAATTCAATTCAGCCCGTATGCGTTTGTACACGCAACAAGCCTCTTGCATTGCCCTTTATATGCGTTAAAACACTTGCTTAACAATAAATTAAGCCCCACATCACAAACAAATGCGCATAAATTTTGTACCTTTGTGGTCAAATATCGAAAAAATGCGGCAAAGGCCACACAAAAGTTAACCAAGCCACCAGCCGCTCCCTGCGAAAGCCTGCCATTACCAAACCGACACAGGCATCCGCACACATCAAAAAAAGTATGTGGGACAGGGCACATGTCTAACTAATTCCACATTCCATGGGGCTATTACTCCTCTATCTCTTTGGTGCTTTAAGCATCTCATTTTTATGTTCTATTCTTGAAGCGGTGCTGCTTTCGGCACCAATGTCATTTGTGTCCATGCTCGAAAAAGAAGGACGCAAAGGCGCTCCCCTACTCAAAAAATACAAGCAGGACATCGACAAGCCCATCGCGGCCATATTGTCGCTCAACACCATTTCGCACACCGTGGGTGCTGCTGGTGTCGGCGCACAGAGCGAGGCCATTTTCGGCAGCCAATTCTTTGCCATAACCTCGGCTATACTGACATTGCTCATTCTCGTTTTTTCCGAAATCATACCCAAAACCATCGGTGCATCATACTGGCGCAAAATGGCCATACCATGCGCACGCATTATCCACGTATTGGTAATCGTCACCTATCCTTTGGTGCTGATGTCTGAATTGATTACACACATTTTCTCGGGCAAGAAGCAACAAACTTCTGTCAGCCGCGAGGAGGTGTCGGCCATGGTAACTGTGGGTGCCGAAGAGGGCGTGCTCGAAAAGAAAGAAAACAGAATGATTCAAAATCTGTTGAAACTCGACGATGTGAAAGCTCGCGACATCATGACCCCAAGTTCGGTGGCCGAAATAGCCGAAGAGAGCATGACTCTGCGCGAGTTCTACCAAAACGATGCCTTCCGCCAGTTCTCACGCATTCCCGTCTACAACGAAGAGAACGATGACTACATCAAGGGCTATGTGCTGCGTCAGACCATACTCGAAAAGCTCTCCGAAGACAAATTTAACCTGCGCCTTACCGACATCATACGTCCAGTTCTCACTTTCCAGGAAAACGAGAACGTGAGCAAAATATGGGAGCAACTGCTGGCTAAGAAAGAGCATATTTCCATCATCATCGACGAATACGGCTGTTTCCGCGGCATCGTGACCATGGAGGACGTTATCGAAACCATGCTCGGCACTGAGATTGTTGACGAAAAAGACACCGTGACCGACATGCAAGAGTTCGCCCGCGAAAAGTGGCAAGAGCAACAGCAGCAAAAAAAGTAAATTCACACACTATCTCTATACATGGCAGTTGCTTAACGGCAACTGCCTGTCTTTTTTTAAGCAAGTATACAAGTACAACTCGCTGGCAGAATTTTTGGTTGACGGGGTAACAAGTTGACGGGTTAACAAGTGGATATGCTTATACTATTTATTGTGCTAACGCCATTAAACCCATTAACCCTCTAACCAACTAACCCCCTAACCCATTCCTCCCTCCACCCCATAAAAGCTATTTCACATTGTTTCGATTTTTCATTCTGTTACTACTACTGCTTATTCTGCCAGACTTGTATATTTGGTGGAACTTCACACGCACACAAACCGGCATATTGCGCACATTGCTTTTGGCGTTACCCTCGCTGATGGCCTTGGGCTGCATGTTGCTGCTAATATGCCAAGTGCGCGCAGCCACACTCATGCAACTGGCCTTCATTCTGCTTATATGCGTAGCAGTGCCCAAACTCGTATTTGTGTTGGCCGACATCATTGGCCGAGGCATCTGTTGGCACCACCCCAATATGCTGCCCAACATACACAAAGTGGCCACGGCACTGGCAGTAGGCATGGCCGCCCTGCAAGTGTATGGCACAGCATGGGGTTGGCGCAAATTGCAGGTCGAAAACACCACATTACACATAGCCGGACTACCTGCAGCTTTCAAGGGCTACCGCATTGTGCAAATATCCGACATACACCTCGGCACCTACTCGGGCGACACGTCGCTCATGCAAAACATGGTTGACAGCATCAACCAACTCAACCCCGACCTCATCGTGTTCACCGGCGACATGGTCAACACGGCCTCGAGCGAAACACTGCCATACATTAAAATACTTGGCAAACTGCATGCGCCCGATGGCGTCATGTCGGTGTTGGGCAACCACGACTACTGCATGTACCACCCCGGACTCTCACCTCAGGAGAGGGAAACCGAAATCCGGCGCATCATACGCTCGCAACGCATCATGGGCTGGCAAGTGCTGCTCAACGAAAGCCGCCACATTGTGCGCGGTGACGACACACTCTACGTGGCAGGAGTCGAAAATGTGGGCAAACCGCCATTTCCCACACGTGGCCACCTCGACAAGGCCATGAAGAACATTCCCTCGCATGCCTGCACCCTGCTGTTAAGTCACGACCCATGGCATTGGCGCCATGGTGTGCTAAAGTACCCCAACATTGCCCTCACCCTGTCGGGCCACACACATGCCCTGCAAATGCAAGTAGGCAGTTTCTCGCCCGCCGCATGGTTCATGTCCGAATGGGGAGGACTTTACACCAAAGGCCATCAGCAACTCTATGTATCAACCGGCATCGGCGGCGGAGTACCATACCGACTTGGTGCCTGGCCTAAAATCGAACTAATCACACTTATGTAATCAAAATTGGCGTCAATAACGAGACGATCTTGGGGATATTTTAAGTTGTCTGAAACGCGCTGCAAAAGCGCAAGTCCCCAAAAAGCAAACCCCAAAACGCCCCCTACTACCCTACCTATGAAAAAAGTACTATTCACCCTATTAGGCCTTCTATTTACCTATGCAGCAATGGGGCAAACGCCACAAGCGACCTCAAATAACCAATCCAACACGACATCTGCCTACCAAGATGCCCCTGCAACACCACATGAAGTGACCATACAAAACGCCAACCCCCAGCCCCCATCAGAGCCTCTGTCGCTTTGGTACACCGCCCCCGCCACCAACTGGGTGCGCGAGGCATTACCCATTGGCAATGGCGACATGGGAGCCATGATATTAGGCGGAGTGGCACAAGACCGCATACAATTCAACCACAAAACACTGTGGAAAGGCACCTCCCAACCCACCGACCTTGGGTCGTACCTGCCCTTCGGCGATATTTATATTACCAACCTCAACGCAAAGAGCGCCACTAACTACCGACGCAGTCTTAACCTGCGCACAGCCGTGGCCGATGTGCAGTACGATGCTGACGGCGAATGTTACACACGCGAATATTTGTGCAGCAATCCCGACAAGGTTGTGGCCATTCGTTACAAAGCAAAACACGCCCGCAATCTGTCGTTAAGCATCAATCTAATCAATGCACAGGGGCTGCGTGCCACCTACACCACCAAGGGAGCCACCTTCAGCGGCACACTGAGCAACGGCATGGCCTATGCTGCCACCATGCGCGTCTGCCACAAGGCGGGACGCGTCACAGCCACAAGCGAGGGCATTGAAATAGACCGGGCAAAAGAGGTTGTGATATTCCTTGCATGCACCACCAATTTCGACCCCACCCAAGCCAACCACCTTGCGGGCAACGTGCCTCAAATTATGGCCAACATCAACAGCACAGTGCAGGCGGCAAGCAACAAGGGCTTTGAACGCGTGATGAGCCGCCACATCAATGACCATGCACAACTCTTCAACCGCGTAAACTTTACACTGCAAGGGGCCGAAAATACACTACCCACCAACAAGCTGCTCACAGCAAACACCAACGGGGCCAATAACATGATCGACCAACTCATCTTTCAGTATGGACGCTACCTTACCATCGCCGCCTCGCGGGGTATTGATGTGCCGTCCAACCTGCAAGGGCTGTGGAACAAAGACGGCTACCGTGGGGGCGACGCCGTTTGGGCTTCCGACATACACTCCAACATCAATGTGCAAATGAACTATTGGCCATCAGAACCTACCAACCTGAGCGAGTGCCACATGCCATTTCTCAACTTCATCTGCAACGAAGCCCTGCGCCATGGCGGACAATGGCAGCAAAACGCACGCCAACTGGGTGTGGAGGCCGGTTGGGTGGTCAACACGGCCGGAAACATATTTGGCGGTTCAAGCAATTACAAGATTGGCAAGTATTCGGTGGTCAATGCCTGGTACTGCTCACACCTGTGGCAACACTTTGCCTACACCTGCGACACCACATTCCTGCGCCAAAAGGCCATGCCTGTAATGAAAGCGGCCTGCGACTTTTGGGTCAAGCGTCTGGTCGAAGCACAAAATGGCGACGGCACACTCGAATGCCCCAACGAATATTCACCCGAACAAGGCTACGTGCAAAATGCCACAGCACACTCACAGCAGCTTGTCACGCAACTCTTTGAACAAACGCTTAAGGCCATCGAAGTTCTTGGCCACGAGGCATCGGGCTGTGACAATGCGTATGTGGATTTACTCAAAAGCAAACTCAACAAACTTGATAAGGGGTTGCGTATAGACCAAAACGGATTGCTGCGCGAATGGAAATATCAAGACAACACGCCCAACCTCAGTGCCAACACCGACTTCTTTGCCGACGACGAGCATAACGTGTGGCAGGGCCACCGCCACACCTCACACCTCATGGCCCTCTACCCGGGCTTTAACATAGACCCCGGAAAGGACAGCCAGATATTTGCCGCAGCCATTAAATCGCTCGCCAACCGAGGCGACGATGCCACAGGCTGGGCACGCGCATGGCGCATTTCGCTATGGGCAAGGGCACGCAACAACGCACATGCCTACCAAACGCTGCGAGGTTTTGCCCACCATACCACCAACACCAACTACGACTGGCAAGGCGGTCTTTACGACAATTTGCTCGATGCTCACGCCACGAGCGTATTCCAAATCGAGGGTAACTATGGCGCCACAGCTGGCATTGCCGAAATGCTGCTGCAGAGCCGTCCCGACTCATTAGTTCTGCTCCCGGCCCTGCCCCCGGCATGGGCCAACGGCCAGATTGACGGACTGAAGGCTATTGGCAATTTCGAAATCGACATGGCGTGGTGCGCTGGCCAACTGTCAACGCTCCGCATTCTGTCTGTCAAGGGCATGCCCGTCACGTTGGCTTACCCTCACCTGTCGCAAGCCACCATTGTTAACGAAACGACTGGCGAAAAGGTCACCCCTAACAGTCACGAGGGTAACCGCCTCAGTTTCAACACTATGGCTGGCCACACATACTGCATCACCCTGCCTCACTCAGCCACTGGGGGGCAGACAGCCCTAACTAATAAGTAGGTATTCAGAATTATTTTATACAATCAGTAGGTGTTATTTTCACATTGGAAACACGTTATCGAGGCGCATCTGTTCCTTTCGTTCTCGGTCACATAGCCCGAACACCAACTTAAAGGTAAATCGCTGTCCGGTAAAACAATTCTAATATTACCGAACAGCAATAGCAGCGTTTCGTTTTGACCTTTCAGCCTCATCACCTCATCAGTCTATCCTCACCTTTGCCACAAGTTTGCGCAGTGTACCGCTGCCAATAATAGGGGCATGGGCATCTTCGGGATACATGATGTAGAACTGCCCCGGCACCACATCAAAGTAAGTGGCAGCAGGCAGGTCGTAAAGGGCAAAATCGCGTGCCACATCAAAGGGTTCGCGACTACTTTCTGCAGCCAAAGCCTCAAGCGGACTCCACCCCACCCTTTCGCTACCGCTGAGCGGGAAATGTATGTCGATGTAGCGGCGATGCACCTCAAGTGCCTGCTCCGCCTCTGTGCGCAAGGTCGCATCATCAACATTTATAAACAAGCGGTCGCCATCGAGCGCAATGCGTCCTGCCGGCACCTTTGTCAAATCGTGCGACTTAACATAATCAAAAACCAATTTGAAAGCCGGGTGCAAATGCTCTACGCGCCCACTCTCTGCCAATGTAGATAGTATCATATTCTCTATTGTTTTTTATACTGCATTATTTGCTGTGCCCCCCTTGCTTACCGAGAGCCAACAAGCGAGTGCAATATTACGCACATTTTTTGAAAGCCCCCACGCCCCCTCCACACTTTTTTTGTGCAAACTGTCTGCACTCTGCACTTTTTGTATGCACTGCACTGATATTCAAGCATTTCGAGCGTGTAGACAAACTCTCAAATCACCTACACTATATCTACACTTTACCTGCACTTGTCTGCACTAATCTGCACGTATCTACACTTCTGCACGCATCTACACTTGCCTGCACTAATCTGCACGCATCTTACACTACCATCACAACCAGGTTACCATCAAAGGCCGCATGCCAAGGCATACAGCGGTATAGGGAGAGCAGCATTTTACCATTAGTGACAACATCATTTGCTGATTAGTTGCTTTATTTTCAAGTTATACTTACTCTTATAGTTTTTTTTTGCCCACAAATGATTACATAATAAATATTTTATCTACATTTGTCAACAAAACAAGAATCACCACGAGTATGGCTATAGACTTATTCCGCATAAGATAGCGAGAGGCAAGGCCAATGATGGGCCTCAGTATGGATAAACTTGTAGAGCGAACTGGCTAAGCCATCATCAAGCAAAGCGTATCTCGATACGAAAGAGGCATCATGCACCCCAAACGTAATACTATGATGGCATTGAGCAAAGCCCTTTGCATTAGCGAAGGATATTTCAAAGGGATCAACATGAAGATAAAAGATCTCAAAGAACTTTATGGCACATCTATAGCGACTCAAGTGCATGAAGCTTGGGACTTGCATATAATTTTACGCGAGAGCACTATGATTGGTGGTATAACGAAAGTATCAATAAAAATAACGAGAAAATAGGCTGGGGAGGCTACAAGTTTCCCGAGACTATTGGTTACGAAAAGAGAATAGAATCAACAACATTAAAAATTAGAAAGATGAAACAATTAAGCGAATTAACAGGCTTATATTCTCTAAGCAAGACTCTGAGGTTTGAATTGAAACCTATTGGCAAAACTTTAGAACATATAGAGTCAAAGGGCCTTATTGCTCAAGACGAGCAAAGAGCCGAGGAATACAAAAAAGTTAAAGACATTATCGATCGTTACCACAAGAAATTCATCACCATGTGTCTTAGTGATTTTAAGTTCGAGCAAAATAGTCTTGAAACTTATGTAGCATTGGCTGAGGACACAAATAGAGACGAGAAAGCCTTCGATGAAATCAAGAAAACACTCCGCAAGCAGATTGTTGAGACTTTCAAGAAGGGTGGGTCATATTCAGACTTGTTCAAAAAAGAACTCATTCAAAAACATCTTCCAGAATTTGTATCCGATGAGGAAGAGAAAAAGATGATAGCGAATTTCAGCAAGTTCACTACCTACTTCAATGGATTCAATGAGAACAGGAAAAACATGTATTCTGATGAAGACAAATCTACAGCTATCGCTTACAGACTCATTCATGAGAACCTACCGATGTTTGTAAATAACATGAAATCATTCAGTAGAATTGCAGATAGTGACGTACACCAGCATTTTACTGAAATAGAATCTTCGTTTTCTGAATATCTCGGTGTGGAGCATTTGGAAGAAATGTTCCAATTAGACTATTTCAGTGAAACCCTGACACAAGAACAGATTGCTGTCTATAACCATATCATTGGGGGCAGGGCACTGGAAGATGGCACAAAATTGAAAGGCATCAATGAATATGTGAACCTTTACAATCAGCAGCATAAGAACAGCCGGCTTCCTTTGTTAAAGCCCTTGTATAAGATGATATTAAGTGACAGAGTGGCATTACCATGGTTTCCGTCTGAAGAGTTTGCCAGCGACGAGGAGATGATCAGAGCTATCAACGAGACTTACAATACTCTAAAAGAGGTCTTGTCTATTGATGGTGATAGCAGTCTTCGCAGTCTACTTCTCAATATCAGCAGCTACGACATTAAACATATTTACATAGCCAATGACTTAGGGCTTACAGACATCTCGCAACAGATGTTTGGGCAGTATGATGTATATACATCTGCTATCAAACAAGAATTACGCGAAAAAAACGCGCCAACAGCCAAGGAACGTCGTAACCCAGAATTGTATGATGAGCGCATAAACAAACTGTTCAAATCCGCAAAAAGCTTCTCTATCGAGCATCTCAATTCATTGGTTGATTCTGAACACACAATTCAGAATTATTACAAACACTTGGGCGCTTATGACCGCAATGGCGAACAACGTGTCAACTTGTTTACCCAGATAGAAATGGCTTATGTTGCAGCCAAAGAAATACTTTCAGGCAAACACGGAAATATCAGTCAATCTGATGCCGAAACCGCTATCATTAAGGGGCTTCTTGATGCTTTTAAGTCTTTGCAGCGTTTCATCAAGCCATTGCTCGGCAATGGCGAGGAAGCAGACAAGGACAATGAGTTTGACGCCAAACTACGCGAAGCATGGAATACTTTGGACATAGTAACACCTTTGTATAATAAAGTACGCAATTGGCTTACACGTAAACCATATAGTACGGAGAAGATTAAGCTCAATTTTGAAAATGCGCAATTATTGGGCGGATGGGATGTCAACAAGGAACCTGATTGCACATCTATTTTACTGAGGAAAAATGGCCTTTATTATCTTGCCATAATGAACAAGAAATATAATCATGCCTTTGATATTGACAATCTCCCCAATGATGGGAAATGCTATGAAAAGATAGACTATAAACTTTTACCTGGAGCAAACAAAATGCTACCCAAAGTATTCTTTTCCAAGTCAAGAATAAAAGAATTCGCGCCATCAGAAATAATAGTAAATGCCTACAAAAAAGGTAGCCACAAGAAAGGAGCAAACTTTAGCATATCTGATTGTAGAAGACTTATAGATTTCTTTAAGGCCTCCATTTCGAAGCATGAAGATTGGAAGAATTTCCCATTTTCTTTCTCTTCAACAGAGACATATGAAGATATCAGCGGATTTTATCGTGAGGTAGAACAACAAGGATATATGCTTGGATTCCGCAATGTATCGGAATCGTTCATCAAGCAGCTCGTTGACGAAGGCAAACTTTACTTGTTCCAAATATGGAACAAGGACTTCTCTGACTTTAGCAAGGGTACACCTAATATGCATACCCTCTATTGGAAGATGCTTTTTGATGAACACAATTTGGCGAATGTTGTCTATAAGCTCAATGGGCAAGCAGAGGTATTCTATCGCAAAAGTAGTCTTGATGTAGCAAACACAACTATTCATAAGGCACATCAGCCTATTATGAATAAAAATCAAGAGAATAAAAAACGGCAAAGCACCTTTGATTATGATATAATCAAGAATCGTCGCTATACGGTAGACAAGTTCCAGTTCCATGTGCCAATCTCTATCAACTTTAAGGCCACAGGACGTGATAACGTCAACGACAATGTTCTTGACATAATTCGCAACGGCGGCATAAAGCACATTATCGGTATAGACCGTGGCGAACGCCATTTGCTCTATCTCTCTCTCATAGACCTAAAGGGAAACATTGTCAAGCAGATGACACTGAATGACATTGTGAATGAGTATAATGGTAATACTTATGCCACTAATTACAAGAATTTATTGGCCGAACGTGAAGGTAATCGTACCGAAGCTCGCAAAAACTGGAAGAAGATTGAGAACATTAAAGACATCAAGAAAGGCTATCTGAGTCAGGTTGTTCACATCATCAGCAAAATGATGGTGGAGTATAATGCGATTGTTGTGCTTGAGGACTTAAATATGGGCTTTATGCGAGGCAGGCAAAAAATAGAGCGTAGTGTATATGAGCAGTTTGAGAAAATGCTGATAGACAAATTGAACTATTATGTTGATAAACAGAAGAATAGCGATGAGGCAGGAGGCTTGCTTCATGCCTTGCAGCTGACAAGCAAATTCGAGAGTTTCAAAAAGCTCGGCAAACAAAGTGGTTGTTTATTCTATATTCCAGCATGGAACACGAGCAAGATAGACCCCGTTACTGGTTTTGTCAATCTCTTTGACACGAGATACACAAATGCCGACCAAGCACGAAAGTTTTTCTCTCAATTCGACTCTATTCGTTATAATGCCGATAAAGATTGGTTCGAGTTTGCATTTGATTACAACAAATTTACAACTAAAGCCAAGGACACTCGTACAAAATGGACGCTTTGCACTTATGGAACTCGCATCCGTACTTTCCGAAATCCTGCAAGACTCAACCAGTGGGATAATGAAGAAGTTGTATTGACAGATGAGTTCAAAAAAGCTTTTGCAAATGCAGATATCAACATTCATGTAAATTTGAAAGAGGCTATCTGCTCATTGCAAGACAAGAAATATTTAGAGCCACTGATGCATCTCATGAAGCTGCTGCTACAGATGCGTAATAGCATTACAAACTCCGAAGTTGATTATCTGCTTTCGCCTGTCGCAGACGAAAATGGCACCTTCTATGACAGCCGTGTTTGTTCAGCTTCTCTTCCCAAAGATGCTGACGCAAATGGTGCATATAATATAGCCAGGAAAGGTCTTTGGGCAATCCATCAGATACAAGAGACTCCCGCTGGTGATCGCCCCAACCTTGCCATTAAAAATAAGGATTGGCTCAACTTTGCACAACAAAAGCCATATATGAATGAGTGACTACATACCACTTTCAACATTGAATGACTTTATCTTCTGTCCATACTCCATATACTTGCATAGCGTGTATATGGAGGCGGACGAAGATTTGTATAAAGCCATTCCGCAAACCAAGGGCACCATCGCCCACAAAGGCGTGGACGAGAAAAATGGTAGCACTCGCAAAAATGACATTATGTCACTCCCCGTTTATAGCGATGAACTGAAGATATCGGGTAAAATAGATGTTTATAAACAAGATAAGCACCTTCTTATCGAGCGAAAGAACAATCTTAAACATATCTTTCGTGGGCAGATATACCAGCTTTGGGGGCAATACTTCTGCATGAAAGAAATGGGATATGAGGTGGATAAGCTTGCATTCTACGAAATCTCCACACACAAGATGATTGATGTGGAGTTGCCTGGAGATTTAGACAAGTTAGAACTGATTGGATTTATCAAGCGATTCAAAGAGTACAATCCTGCTTCTACGATGCTTAAAGTCAATCCAAACAAATGCATGCATTGCATCTATTGCAATCTTTGCGACAAAACAGAGGCTGACAATGTTTACACATAAGGATATAGATATGAGGACCATCTTTGTGGTGAATTGCATCGAACATAATCGAAGCCTTAGAGTAAATAATGGCGAATTGATGTTAGAGGAACTTGGTGAAGATAAGAAGAAAACACTCACAAAGTTTCCCTTCCAAAAGCTATTAGCTCTTTTTATTATCGGTCATATTACTGTTACAACCCCACTCATCGAGAAATGTAAGAAATATGGGGTCGCTCTTGTCGTAATGAAACCCAATCTTCGTCCTGTTTTCTTTTGGGCTAATTCTGCTGAGGCAAACTACCTGCTGCGGAAACGCCAATTTGATTATAGAACCGAAGATTTGACTGTGGCAAAAGCGATAGTATATAATAAGGTGTTAAACCAAAAGTCGGCTCTGCTGAAGACGCGTAAGAAAGACGAATTGACAATAAATGCCTTGGAACTATGCGAAGCGTCGCTTAACACCTTGTTAAACACAACAGACTACAACCAACTGATGGGGCTGGAAGGAACAATTGCCAAGTCATTTTTCTCTGCCTATTTTCAGAATCAAAATTGGAAAGGAAGACACCCCAGAATGAAAAGTGATGTTATTAATGTCACCCTTGACATTGGTTACACTATATTGTTCAACTTTATGGAATGTTTTGTTCGTATGTTTGGTTTTGACTTGTATGTCGGAGTATATCATAGACTATGGTTCAAAAGAAAATCCTTAGTTTGCGATTTAATAGAGCCATTCCGTTGCCTTATTGATCATGCTACATTGCTGGCATTCAATAGAAAGCAATTTTCTGAAAAGGACTTTACGCTAATCAAACAAGAGTATCGTCTGAAATATGAGAAATGTGCTGATTATTATAAAGTATTCTATGATACATTAATCGCTCATAAAACGGACTTTTTCAAGTTCGTCCAGCAATATTATCGTTGTTTCATGGGATGTAAAACAGCTAAAGATTATCCGTTATTTGAATTCTAAGTTTCATGGTAATCGTGAGTTACGACATATCAGATGATAAGATGCGCACGAATTTTTCAAAAATGCTAAAAAAACACGGTGCCATCCGTTTACAATTATCCGTATATGAAGTTGTAAATACAAAGAGAATCATGGATAATCTTGTCGCTAAGATAGAGGCATATTCAAAGCACTTTACTTTTGATGACAGTGTTATCATATTTGATGTGAACTCAGACAAATTAACCAAATATGGCAATGCCATTCATAGAGATCAGTCTGTCGTTTATTTTTGAAAAAACAAACCTGCGTCTGTATACAAATTGATCATTTCTCACAAATAGCTGAAAATTAGCATGTTACGTTTGTTTTATATCGCTCTCTTATTTTAGGGGGGGGATAAGATCTCTAAAAATAGGATCTTCCAAATGACTGTATATAAAGGATTCTTCGTAACTTTACATTTGATAAGAGGCTAATAAGCCAAACGAATTTCTACTATTGTAGATGTTTGCCTCCGCCGCTATCGTCTCGCGCGGCTAATAAGCCAAACGAATTTCTACTATTGTAGATAAATATATGGCTAAACAAAATCTCTTTGGGGCTAATAAGCCAAACGAATTTCTACTATTGTAGATTCCCAAAATTCTTTTTGGTCTTTTTTATTGGCTAATAAGCCAAACGAATTTCTACTATTGTAGATTACCCTGCCGCCAGTGTGCTTACTGCCGTGGCTAATAAGCCAAACGAATTTCTACTATTGTAGATTATTTATTATTTGTATTGGTGTACAACACCCGGCTAATAAGCCAAACGAATTTCTACTATTGTAGATAGATAATCTACCCCAAACGAGATGGGGGCGGGGGCTAATAAGCCAAACGAATTTCTACTATTGTAGATTCTCCCGAAATAATATCCAAACCCACTCGGCTAATAAGCCAAACGAATTTCTACTATTGTAGATTGTTATTGAGTCTATCCTTAAAGCCCTTGGCTAATAAGCCAAACGAATTTCTACTATTGTAGATTTCTAAACATTGTTTTTAAGTTTGTAAATGGCTAATAAGCCAAACGAATTTCTACTATTGTAGATTCAAGAAAGACGGAACAAGGAGAGAGGCAGGCTAATAAGCCAAACGAATTTCTACTATTGTAGATATCCACGCGCCAACGCTTGGTGCGATATGGGCTAATAAGCCAAACGAATTTCTACTATTGTAGATGGCGAAAATTTGGAAAAAAATACTCTTTTGGCTAATAAGCCAAAAGAATTTCTACTATTGTAGATTCAGCGGTCTTTCATCTTCTTTGGATAAGGCTAATAAGCCAAACGAATTTCTACTATTGTAGATAGAGTTAAAAGCAAATTCGTGCATTTGGGATGGGCTAATAAGCCAAACGAATTTCTACTATTGTAGATATCACCCTTCTTGTGGTTGGCTCCGCGATAAGGCTAATAAGCCAAACGAATTTCTACTATTGTAGATCGTCGTGCTCGTGGTGGTTATGCTAATGAGGCTAATAAGCCAAACGAATTTCTACTATTGTAGATTCGGCAACACCCTTAGAACCGCGAGCCTCAGGCTAATAAGCCAAACGAATTTCTACTATTGTAGATTTGACAAGGAGGGGGCAAGGTATTACCAAGGGCTAATAAGCCAAACGAATTTCTACTATTGTAGATGATCTGTCGACCGACGGAGAATCTTGATGGGGCTAATAAGCCAAACGAATTTCTACTATTGTAGATAAATAGCCCTTTAAGTAGGTGTTCAAAATGGCTAATAAGCCAAACGAATTTCTACTATTGTAGATAAGGTACATTGATTTCCAACACTTGATTGGCTAATAACCCAAACAAATTTCTACAAATGTATATTATAACTGAGATTATAAAAAAAAAAGTAAGGATAATAAGCAAAACGAATTTCTAAGATT
>ERZ1023869.245-NODE-245-length-19564-cov-24.549849_pt1 | contig 19564 bp, 15 predicted proteins | sample MGYA00380390_ERZ1023869 | MGnify/ENA primary metagenome ERZ1023869 (study PRJEB33179, sample SAMN07449005) | human gut metagenome | biome: Human-gut; feature: Human associated habitat; material: Faeces | host: Homo sapiens | place: India: Bhopal | collected...
AATTGAAAATAATGGTCAAAACATTTGGATATTAACATAGAAAGCGATTTGGGTTGAACGAGCAAAGCGCACAATATCCACTCTAACCAGCAATTAACATAGCAGTCAATACAAACTTAGGAGGCTATGGCGTCCTCGCCGTAGCCATGCACCCACGAACAGCAACTAATATCAATGGAAATTATTAAGCCGTTTCCCCTTTGTCATTTCGGATTATATCTGTATTTTTGCATGCAAAGCAACCAAACAATAAAACAATTATGTCAGTAACCAAATTTGTCCGAGCACAGGACATACTTAAAGAAAAGGGTTTCAAAGCCCCGCCATTCGACACCGCAGCATTCCAAAACGCCGTGGTCGAGTTCTTCCGCGAGAACGATATGTCCGCAAAGCTCACAATCAGAACAATGCGCTTTCTCGATTACAAGAACGCCCCCAAAAATCCCCTTTTCATATCCACCGTTCCTGTTGTCACACACTACGTTATCAACGAAGAAGAGTGGGAAGAAGAAGAAGACAGTTGGGGCGAAATGATAAAATACTATACCGTAAACATAGAACGTATAGAAAACGGTGAGAAAACTGTCAGCCGCAGTTGCATAAGCGAAGAAGATTTACACAGCTGCATATACGAAGAATATTTGGATTGCGAACACCCAAGAATTTGGGACGAATACGAGTACCCTTACCCTAAATTTATAAAAGACGTTATTGACGACGATTCTTCTGACTCCCCATTCATCATAATAGACGAGCCATACGCCACCAACGCCATCGGTCTTCTCAAGATGCTCGGCTTCATCGTTTCGCGCAAACGAAAATCGTGGTTTGGACGTTATAAATACCTAAAGCACCACGCCTACACCGTCACCCTCGTCTAACCCGTCCCGCCTAAAACCGCCAGGCTCGCCCTGGCACCATTAACCAAGCCCTCGACATCACGGTTAAGTCAAAAGATGTATAGACCACAAAACAAAACCAACGAAGACGTACCATTCGAGCGCCAGATGCTCAACATCCTACGCAACTACCAACGTCTTCAGGAGGAAAACCGCTCACTCACCGACGAGAACCGCATACTAATCTCCGAGAACGAGTTCCTAAAGTCTGTCCTCGCAGCAAAAAGAGAGAAAGAGTATGAACATAACGAACTGCTCGCCAAAATCGACAAACAGAAAACTTGCATTTCAAATCTCGAAACTTGCATCGAGAAATACAAACGCAAGCTTGACAAACTCAGACAGCCATTCGAAGAGCAGACCAAAAGCCTACAATCCAGAATATCAAACCTCGAGAGGGCCAATCATGCACTTGAGGAACGCATCAGGGCATATAAACAAAAGCACAAGATCCTCAGCACAGCCGACAACATCGTATAAAAGTCAAACCATAACAATAGTACGTCATTATGCCACAAATAAACATTTCCGACGAAGAGTACAAGCGCCGCGTACAGGCCATCCGTGACCTTTTCGCCAAACGCATCTACGACCTTTACGTCAAGTGTGCCAACGGCGAAATCTCCGAATACCACAAGCTCGTAGACGAACTCCATTTGTTAGACTTCGAGTACGCCGACGCTCTCGAACCCTACGGTCTTGCAGAAGATCTCCGTCCCGACGACTACAAGCTCATCCAGAAAGCCGACGACAACGACGAACCTCTAAAGGACTTCTCCTACAACTGGCTCTCCCTGCGTAACGAAGCCGAGTTCCGTAACGTAGACATCACCTCCTTCATTCCCATAGCGCAACGCGAAGAAGACGATGACGACATTTAGTTTCTCCTAAACATGAGGGGCAAAACTAAAGAAATTGGAAGAAATGTCTAACTGTGGTAGCTGCGGCAGGAATGCCCGCAACTCCTACAGTTAGCTTTTTCTCCATACCTAAACAATAACTTTACAGCAAGATTGTTATATTGATACATTAATCACTCATAACAATGAACAAGAAAATTTATTTTGCTGGCTCTATCCGTGGTGGTAGGGTAGATGCTGCGCTATATCAGAGAATCATACAGTATATCAACAGGACGGATGTTGTGCTTACCGAACATATCGGTAAATCTAATCTTAGTATAAAGGTTAGGACAAGAGAAATCGATAAGCAAATTTATGAGCAAGATACCGAATGGCTCAGAACTTGTGACATCCTTATAGCAGAATGCACATGTCCTTCTCTCGGTGTCGGCTATGAACTGGGATACGCCGAAGCGCATAACATCCCAGTATACATCTTCTATAACAAGAACATAGCAAACATCTCAGCCATGCTGAATGGCAACTCCTATTTCACGGTTATTCCCTACGAAACCGAAGAATGCATCTATCAATGGTTGGACAGGATTCTGGGTGGAGAGTAATATTAAAACAAAAAAAGTGCGCCGAGACCGTTGTTTGGTCTTGGCGCACTTTTTCAGTTTATTGATTTTATCAATAGAATGGTTTAGCTAACCTTGTTGAGCTTCTTGATGATAGAGAAGATGAAGAGGGCTGATACGAGGCAGATGCCTGCGAGAACACCCCAAATGGTCACGAGGTTGAAGTTCTGACCCCACATGATGCCTGGAACCATTACCAGCTGGTTGCCGATGGCTGTTGCACCGAACCAAAGACCCATCATCAAACCTGCATACTTCGGAGGAGCCACCTTAGATACGAACGAGATGCCGATCGGAGAGAGGAGAAGCTCGGCGAATGTAAGGATGAGGTATGTAGAGATAAGGAGGTTTGCACTTACGCGTGGACCCTCTGTGGCTGCGTCGCCCTGTGTCAACGGAAGCTCAAGACCCATAGATCCTACAGCCATCCACACAAAACCAAGAGCTGCAACGAGCATACCAAGACCGATCTTCTCAGGAGATGTCGGCTCCTTGCCCTTCTTGTTAAGCCATGAGAACAATGCTACGCTGACCGGAGTCAGAGCCACTACATAGCAGGGGTTGAACTGCTGGAAGATAGGAGCCTGGATGTCAACGGCACCGTCGAGGTTGTTATACTTATAGAAGAGGAATGCGATGGCTGCTACGATTACGCCCAAAGCAATGCCCTTGCCTTTGCCGGTCTTGCTCTGTGCGAGGCTGAAGCTACCGTATACAACGAAGATGCAAGCAACGAGGTTGGTAACGTCGAATGCCATTGACTGCAGACCCTCAGATGTCTTCTGTGTGTAGTCGCGTGCAAACAATGTCAGAGTGTTACCGTTCTGATGGAATGCCATCCAGAAGAAGATAACCACTGCGAATACAAGGCACAGACAGATGATGCGCTCCTTAGTCTCTGCTGGAGAAAGCTCGTCAATTTCAGCTTTGTTGTCGTCTGCGTCCTTCTTCTTTGTTTCTCTTGCAAGGACATGCTTGTAGGTGAAACCGAAGGCGTAGTATATGGCGATACTTAGGATAAGCGAAGCGCAAGCTACTGCGAATGCGAAGTGATAAGAGTCTTCTACTGATACGTGTAAGTTGGCCTGAGCCCAGTCCATAATCTTAATGGCAGCAGTCGGAGCGAACATTGCACCGATGTTGATAGCCATGTAGAAGAGTGAGAAACCTGAATCGCGGTTGCTGGCAAACTGAGGCTCGTCATAGAGTCGACCAACCATAACCTGAAGATTACCCTTGAACAGACCTGTTCCTAAGGCAATAAGGATAAGAGACATTCCCATAGCGGCAATGGCAACGGTGTCTTTGCCAAGAGGAAGCGAGAGGACAAGGTAGCCGATGAACATGATGAAGATACCGGTGGTAACCATCTTGCCGAAGCCAAACTTGTCAGCTGCGATACCACCGATGATGGGGAGGAAATACACCATCATCAAGAAGGTAGAGTAAATTGTACTTGCAGTTCCTGTCTCAAAGCCGAAGTTGGCTTGCAGGTAGAGAAGGAAAACAGCCAACATCGTGTAGTAACCGAAGCGTTCGCCGGTGTTGGCAAGGGCTAACGCCCATAGACCTTTAGGTTGATTTTCGAACATAATAAATTATAGTTTTGAAGTGATTATTGTTTATTCATTCATGATTTTGTTGGTGGTATTATTAGGGTGTTATGTGTTTGTTATAGTATTTTCTAATTTCGGCAATACAAAATTAATAACAATAATTCTAAACACCAAAAAAGAGGATGAATAAAAGTATATAGATATATAAAAAACAATTATGGCACAGCTCTCAACGAGTTGTGCCATAACCGTATGTTTAACTTAAAAAACTTTTCATAAATAATGAAGATTCTCACGAGCCCTCATTGTTACCTGTTAAACAATCGTTCTAATTTACCTTAAACCTAATAACTAAAAACCTAAATCTATTACTACTAACCTAAACAATCTATTAACCTTTTGACGATGCAAAGGTATGAAGTTTTTGTTGTTCGCGAAAACAATAATGGCAAGTTTTCGCATTTTCATGCGTTTTATTGATATGGAACAAGTCGGAATGTGTGTATAATGCGCTTTTTTTTGATTAATTTTGTATTGCAAACTGAAAGCATCGTTGGATGCTCCATAAAAAGATGAAAACAGATAACATAATAAACAAATAAATGTATGCTCAGATCTACTTTTCGCAAACATCATAAGTGGTTCGGCATAGTCATGGGGATTTTCCTTATTGTGTTCTGCGTATCAGGCATTTTGCTTAATCATCGTCATGCCATAAGTGGCATAGACGTGAGCAGGGGCATGCTGCCGTCGCGATATGAGATTAAGCAATGGAACAGCGGACTGCTGCGTGGCACTTGTCGAATGGACGACGGAAGGGTGGCGGTGTATGGTTCGGCGGGTGTTTTCCTTACCGATACCGTGGCATCGTCGTTTGTAAGTATGAATGAAGGACTGCCACAAGGGGCTGATATGCGCCAGATGCGTGGCATGGCAGGAGTGAGTTATGGGGCATGGCAGAAATCCTCGCATGAGTTTTTTGCCGTGTCGCAATATGGCCTTTACCGTACAGACGGGCGTCATCGTTGGCATCACGTGGCATTGCCGACTGGAGAAGAGGAGCGTCTGACTGACGTTACTTCACGTGGCGACACTCTTGTGGTGCTTAGCCGGTCGTACGCTTACGTGGCTACGGCTCCTTACAGGACGTTCTGGAGGGTGGAGATACCTGCGCCATCGGGCTATGATGGCAAGGTGTCGCTGTTTCGTACGGTGTGGCTGCTTCATAGTGGCGAGTTGTTTGGAACGGTAGGCGTGATAATCGTAGACGTTATCTCCGTTATCCTTATTATAATATGTGTGACGGGTTTGGCGTTCTGGCTGACAGCCAAGATTTCGGTAAGGCAGAGTCTGAAGCGTCTGAAAGGACGGGCGCTGAAGACGCTTCTGTCTTGGCATGACATAATAGGAAGAAAGACCATCGTCCTTACATTATTAATATGTGTGACAGGATGGATGCTTCGTCCGCCAATGATGATACCGCTTGCGCTCAGCCGTGTGCCAGCCGTACCCGGCACCATACAGCATAGCTGCAATGCCTGGAACGACCGTCTGCGCATGGTGCGCTATGATGAAGCGGCGGGAGACTGGATGGTTTCTACATCAGAAGGATTCTTCTCACTGGGCAAGGACATACAGCATCCGGTTCCGCAGCATATCTCCGAGGCACCGCCCGTAAGCGTTATGGGGCTGAATGTGTGGCAGAGAGAGAAGGAGGGCGGCAAGTGGTTGTGCGGTTCGTTCAGCGGTATGTTTGTATGGGACCGTCAGACATCTACGTCAACCGATTATTTCACGCATCAGCCTGCACCCAAGTCTGCCGGTGCGCCGTTCGGCAAGACGGCAGTGTCGGGATTTACTGACGACATCATGGTCGGTGGTAGGCATGACGGCATTGTTGTGGAATATGATAAGGGTACATCCTTGCTTCTGCAGCCATCGTGGATGAACAGGCTGCCGATGCCGTTATGGAATGTGGCATTGGAGGCCCATAGCGGACGACTGTTTATCGGCAATATTGCCACGTATGTATTCGTGTTGGTGATGGGAATGGCTGCTGTATGGAGTCTGATAACCGGACTTAAAATCAGAAGAAAACCTAACAAGAACAGTAAACGTAAATAATAAAACTTATTTATATAATAATAAATACCTTAAACAATGAATATAATGCAGAAACTATGTCTGTCCGGTGCTATCGGAGTGTCCGTAGCTATGACCGCAATGGCGGACGACAATACTCGTGGCATTGGACGCTATCCGGGAAATCCGGCTGAGAATTTCGCTCCAATGCTGCGTGAGACGGATGTCATTACGAATCTGGCGTTACGCCGTCCTGTGCGTGCGTCATCATCGTTCGACTTCTGTCTGACTCCTCAACTCGTTACTGACGGCATTGTCAGCCGTTCTGCCGTGCCGACGCTTTTCGTCAGTACGTCTGACGGACTGTTGCCGCGTCGTGAGCGTGAGTGGGCGATTGACGGAGGAATGTATTCGCGCAATACTGTTTATGGCGCCGACACATATCTTAATTATGAGTGGACGGGTGCTTTGTTCCGAGCCGATAGTGTGCGCGTAAGACTTAACGTGGCTTACGACCCTAAGCTGGCGGACGGCAAGTATGCCATTCGTGTATTGGCCTCGGACGGAACTGGCAAGGAGAGAAAGTGGCATGTAGTGGCAACCATGGAAGGTCAGTCGCTGCCCGGCAAGCAATCGCGTTATGTGGAGCATTCGGATCCTAACAAGCAGACGGAGCGTGAGATGCTCCCTACGCGTGATGTCGTGGTGACTTTGCCGGTGGACGGTGGCTTTAGTTTTAGTGGACTCCGCCTTCAGTTGACGATGAAAGGTGCAGCCCACTGGACGGTGTTCGAGTTTATGCCCTGCCTTGAGGGACGCTCGCTTACCTCTCAACTCCTCACAGCTGCCCGTTTCGGTAGCGCATGGATGAGTGACGGAGGAGGCAATCAGTGGGTGGAGGTAGACCTCGGACGTACGCAACCCGTGGAAAGGGTGGAGCTGAACTGGATAGAGAAAGCGTTGGAAGGACGTGTGGAGATGAGCGACGATGGTAAGAACTGGACGGTTGTGGCTGCTCTGCCTGGTGGAAAGAACGCCGTGGACAAGATAAAGACAAAGGGAGCCAATGGACGTTATGTGCGTATAGGTATGACACGTCCTACGTCTTCTGGCAGATATGTCCTTAGCGAGATGAACGTGATAGGACGTGGCGGATATGAGGTGGTGCCTCATGTGGCTGCCGGAATGGACGGCAACAGGCTGCCGCTTCATGGTGGCGACTGGCTTCTTAAGCGTTCCGAAGCAACGGACAAGGGAGAGAATATCTCTTCTTCCAAGACGGAAGGCGACGGATGGATTACGGCTACGGTACCGGGAACGGCACTTATGAGCTATGTGAACATCGGCGCTTTGCCCGACCCGAATGTGGCTGACAACCTGGAGAACGCCTCAGAATCATTCTTTAACAGCAACTTCTGGTATCGCCGTACGTTCTCCGTGCCCGAAAAGATGAAAGGCAAGCATGTCTTCTTGTGTTTTGACGGAATAAACTGGAAGGCTAATGTCTTTCTTAATGGCAAGCGCATTAACCGCATAGAGGGCGCTTTCATGCGTTCGCGCACCGACATAACGGAGATGCTTCGTGAGGGAACCAATGTATTGGCTGTGGAGGTAATCAAGCCGGACAATATCGGAGGAACAAAGGAGAAGACGTATGCCACTACAGATATTAACGGAGGAATGCTTGGTGCAGACAACCCTACGTTCCATGCAAGTATAGGATGGGACTGGATTTCATCTGTACGTGGTCGTGAAACTGGTATATGGAACGACGTATTTCTTTCTGCTGAGGGATCGGTAACGATTTCGGATCCGCTCGTTTCCACGTCATTGGCTTTGCCCGATACGGCTGCAACCATCACTCCGCGTGTCATTCTCACGAATAACGAGGCGCGTGCTGTATCTGGAAAACTGCGTGGTTGGATTGGCGACATAGAGTTTGAGAAACGTGTGGATATGGTGCAGGGCGAGGAAAAGGAAGTGGTGTTCGCTCCTGAGGAATACGCCCAGTTGCGTGAACAGCGCATGCGCCTTTGGTGGCCGAACGGTTATGGCGAGCCGTATATGTATGACGCTGGATATGAGTTTGTGCCGGATGGTGGCGAAAAGGTCAGAACAGACTATCGTGCAGGTATCAGACAGATGACTTATGAGGGCGCTGACAAGAAGCTGCAGATGTGGATAAACGGTAAGCGCTTCGTGCCGCTTGGAGGCAACTGGGGCTTCAGCGAGCATAATCTTCTCTATCGTAAGCGCGAGTATTACATAACAGTAGGATACCACAGGCAGATGAACTTTAATATGATTCGCAACTGGGTGGGGCAGATCGGTGACGAGGATTTTTATGATGCTTGCGACCGTAACGGCATAATGGTATGGCAGGACTTCTGGCTTGCCAATCCTTGCGACGGACCCGACCCTGACGATAACGCTCTGTTTATGCATAATGCGTCAGACTTTACTCGTCGTATGCGTCGTCATCCCAGCATCGCTCTCTACTGTGGACGAAACGAGGGATATCCTCCTGCTGCACTGAATGCGTCGCTGAAGAGTCTTGTGGATGATGCCAATCCAGGCATTCTCTACATCCCAAGTTCTGCTGATGAGGGAGTCAGCGGTCACGGTCCTTATTGGGCTGAACCGGCAAAGACTTACTTCTCCAAGCAAACAGGAAAACTCCATACTGAACGTGGCATGCCCAATGTGATGACATACGAGGGACTGGCGCGTACGTTCTCGCCTGAAGCTTTGTGGCCGCAGTCGGAAGAGTGGGGACGACACGACTTCACACAGCGTGGCGCCCAGCGTGGTGCTACGTTTAATGCCATGATGGAGCATGCGTTCGGCAAGCCGGCTGACGCTCGTGAGTTTGGCAGCTTGGCACAATGGATTAATTATGACGGCTATCGTGCCATGTTCGAGTCGGGCGCAAAGTATCGTCAGGGATTGCTTATCTGGATGAGTCATTCGTGCTGGCCTTCGCAGGTATGGCAGTGTTACGACTACTGGCTGGAGCCAACAGCAGCCTTCTTCGCTTGTCGTAAGGCTTGCGAACCGCTTCATATTCAGTGGAATGCTCTTACACGTGACGTGGAGGTGGTGAACATTACGGCTGAGGCTCACAAGAACATGAAGGCGCGTCGTGACATTCTCGATGTCCGTGGACGTGTGGTTTCGTCTGCTGAGGCTTCGCTCTGCTGTGACGCAGACACAACGCTGGCGCTTGCTTCGCTCCACGTAGACAGCCTTGCCGGTGGACAGCCGACTGACGTACGCTTCATAAGACTTGCGCTCGATGATGCTGAAGGTCGTCGTGTCTCTGACAATTTCTATGTTATAGGAAACGAGGAGGGCAATCTTATGCAGCTTCGCTCTCTGCCAAAGGTGAGCCTTAAGACTGATGTGGTGCGTGACGGAAACCGTTATGACGTAACCATCGCCAACGAAACCGACACTCCTGCAATGATGATACGTCTGAATCTTAAGGCGGAAGACGGCGAGCAAGTGCTGCCCGTGTCGTACGAGGACAATTATTTCCATCTTATGCCGGGCGAAAAGCGCACAGTAAGAGTGGAATGGAGTCCGGCAGACACCCGTTCCTTGCCCACGTATGTGGAAATAACAGGATTTAATGTAAAATAATTGAGAGTTGAAATAATTGAGAGTTGAATGTTGAGAGTTGAGAGGTATGATATGTTATATAGATAACATTGTTAACACAATAGTTATTAAAGGTAATCATAACTCTCAACCATAAACTTTCAACTCTCAACTAAAAAACGGCGGGCTGCACGTTTTACGGTGTCACGAAAACAAGAACCATATCAAGATCGAGAACCGCACGCACACCTTTTCAAAATCAAAATCATGCTCAGCCCGTCAAGGCTTCATAGCTATCTTTTATATATGCGGTGCCGCGTGCGAAATTTTTTGATTAAATTCTCTGTTTTCTGAATCCCTTATTTTAATTTTAAAATTTAAGAAGACACCGTGTATGGTGCATACGCCGAAGTTTCCCGACAAGCGTTCAGTCTTCGGTTACCCGCCGCCGTATGTTTGTTAAGGACTGGCTATATCCTTATTCTTCTTCCTTTCCAAGACCAGCCACAGTCTCGTAAATCTCGCGCAAGTCATTGGGGATGACAATCTTGAGGCGTGAAATGCGCTTCTGTTCCGTATCTTTATATACGGTGAAGTCTTTCTCAAGCTTCGCCATTTCCACGAGATAGTCGGCGTTCTTTATGTTATACTCACCACGCTTGCGCTCTTCGTCTTCACGCAGAGCCTCGTCAATGGAGTGATTATATCCGTTAAGCTCTGCCTGAGCCTTGCGATATTCGCCTTGCAGAGCGAAGAAACATCCTTCCAAGTCTTTCAGTTCCACGCTTGGTTCGTGGCGATAAAGCAGGGTGTCGCGTCCGCTACCGTCTATCTCAGCCTCCTGACACATTATCTTCATATATTCCTTGCGTGCCTCAGAGAGGTGACCGTCAGGATGTATGAACTTGCCGAAAGCAGCTGCCTTGGCTTCCAAAGAGAGAATGCGTGCACGGTCTTTCACGGAAAGCGTGGCTATCTGCTCCTCGCGTGTCATCAGCGTTTCCATAAAAGGCTGTTCCGGCATATCTATTTTCTTCTCCTTGCAGTAGTCTTCCATTTCCATATCATGGAGGTCGGATAGCATCTTTGAGCGAAGTTTTATAGCCTCACGCAGCCATGCTATGAGCGAGTTGGCGAGTGAGATGCTGCGCAGTCTGTCTGCTATACCCTGCATCTGCTCTTTGTCCCATCCGTGCTGCACGCGTTGCTCCTTGTCGGAACCGATGATGGTGAGGTAGCTATTGAAGAACTCCACGTTCTCCAACTCTTGTGTTTGTGCCTGCACATACTCCTTGGCGAGGTTAGCAATGTGATTGGCGGACGTAGATGTCAGTCCGTTAGTGTCGAAAAAAGTCAAATCCTGTTCCATATCGAAAAGTGTATTTGATGTGAATGTTTATCTTTGTTTAGGCTTTCTTTTTCATTCTCTCCTTGTCCAGCTCATGCGCCATAGCACGCTGCACTTCGAAGAATCCGCTAAGCATAGCCGTCATGTAGTTGTCGAGATTTGGAATCTCTGGTGTCAGCAATATCTGTCGCTTCGTATGCACCACCATACGGTTGTTGTCCGTGTCCATAGTGTAGAACAGAGTATGACCGCCGTATTGGAAGTTGATTTCGTTTATTATCTTTCTCAACCGTGACACCTCATCAATGTCGTCCAGTTCTACGCTGCCCCACGAGAAGTCGTAGATGGTGGCAAGCAGGCAATCGTCCGAAACGATGATGCAGAAAGTCTCTCCCTGAAACTTGAATGCCAAGCGGTCGCTGCCTTCCTCCTCATCCTCTTCTGTCTTGCAGTTAAGGTCGTGTAAGATGGCTTTGCATAGCTCACGAGGCTTCATTCCTGCATAAGCTGCTGACGAGTTGTCAGCGTCTGATGTGTCGGTCTTGTTCGTACTATTGGTTATGTTGGCTGTCTTTAGCTTGTTCTTATGTTGGAGTGAAAAATAGATAATTGCGATAGTTATAAGTACCGCTATTGCTGTTATTGTTATGTTGTATCCCATAGCTTCTGATTCATTAGAATGGTTCTGCTAATATATTGCAAATATAATGCTGATAATGCAAAGATACAAGTAAATATGAATAAGGACAAATATTTTTATGATATTTTAATGTATTGTCTTGATTGTTCAGAAACAAAGTAATAACTTTGCACAAAATAAATATCATGAACATACTACTTATTGACAATTACGACTCGTTCACATACAACCTTTCTCAATATCTCGAAGAGGAGGGCGGTGATGATGTGGAAGTTACTGTTTGGCGAAACGACCAGTTCGGACTTGACGACGTGGAGCGTTTCGACAAGATAGTTTTGTCTCCAGGTCCCGGTGTTCCCGATGAGGCTGGGCTTCTCAAAGCTGTCATCCGACGATATGCACCGACGAAGCCAATCCTTGGTGTTTGCTTGGGCGAACAGGCGATAGGTGAAGTGTTTGGAGCAGAAATATATAATCTGAATACAGTTTTCCATGGCATACAGTCGAGCGTCCGCATCGTAGCTTCTGACTATATCTTTGACAATCTGTCAGACAGCATTAAGGTGGGGCGTTACCATTCGTGGGTGGTAGGTAAAGAGGATTTTCCTGCCGAATTGGAGGTGACAGCTGTTAGCGATGAGGGTCAGGTTATGGCACTGAAGCATCGCCGTTATGATGTCCACGGCATACAGTTTCATCCCGAATCGATCCTTACCCCGGAGGGAAGGACCATCATCAGGAATTTCATTTACGGATGTTGCTGAGATTGAACTTATAAGCAGATGTTGTTTATGGCAATCTCTCGCTCACCCAACTCAATCATTGCATTTATCAGACTCATTTTCTCGGCTTTCATGAGCTGCTCCAAAGTGATGTCTGCCTCTCGCAGCTTACCTTCTCCAAGCAACTGTGCACGTTTGGTGCCCATAAGCAATGGTTGTTTGGGCGTTAACCATACATCGCCGTCGTACACGGCGATGTTGGTGAACGAGGTGTCGGTCACCAGACCGTTCTTCACGATGATTATCTCGTCGCAGTCACCTTTCATACTGACCAGTCGGTTGAGGAAAGTACGGTCGGTACTCTTGAATGAATAATCCACCGTGTCGTCCTTCACAACCTTTAATGAGCCGATAACGCGCATTGTGTAAGGAGCGTACTGCACATCCTCTATACCTCCTTTGCCGTATACCACTCTCGCTTTATAGAAGTGCATATCAGCTGTGGGCGACAGAATGTCATTGAGGTTCGGGACTGCTTGTCCTTTAAAGAAATGACTGACGGTCCGTTCCATCCTTGCCTGATGACAGGAAAGGTTCATTGCCTTTCCGTCTTTTATCTTTATGGTTTCAACAAATTGCTGCGACATAATATATATATATAATGTGTATTGTTGCTATGTAATCGGACATTTATTCCGTAATGGGAAGATAAACCTTCTGCAACACTTCCTCATACTCCTTTCTGCATTGGCTTTGTGAGGTTATGCCGCCTCCTGCCTTGAATGCCATACCGTCCTTTTCCTGTTCCACGAAGCGTATCATCACGGCGGAATTGAGCGTTCCGTTCTCGTATATTCCCATCACGCCAGTATAGAAGCCTCGCTTGTAGGTTTCTGCCTCGTCAATAATCTGACAGGTTTTCTTCTTTGGAGCTCCCGTAATGCTGCCGGCGGGCAGTTGTGCTGCTATGATGTCGCCGATGTGGTGTGTATATTCGTCTGGCAGTTTGCCGCTAATCTCCGAACTTGTCTGCAGTATGTCGCCCTTATTGGTGTGGAGAACGTCAACATAACGGTATTTGTCCACTCTAACGTTGGACGCCACTCTGCTCAGGTCGTTGCGTATCAGGTCAACGATGGTGGCGTGTTCGGCTGCTTCCTTCTCGTCGTTCATAAGCTCTTTTTCCGCATTCGGCAATGAAGCGTCAATGGTGCCCTTCATCGGATAGGAGAAAATTCTTCCGTCTCTTATCTGAAGGAACTTCTCTGGAGAGAAACAAACGAAGTTGCCTATATTGTCGGCAAAGTCGTTCATCAGAAGCTTATACTTTCCTTTGGAACGGAGGAAGATTTCGTGAAGGGAGAGATTGCAGCGCACGGGCACTCTGCAAGTGAGATTGGCAAGATAACTATTGCCTGCCAACATGTTACGCTTCACTATATCGAAGCTCTTTTCGTATTCCTCATACTGTGGTGCGTCCACCTCCCATGTTATCTTGGACGTAAGCGGAGATGCGGTCTTTTCATTGATGTTAGTCTTGCCGTTGAAATCGTAGAGGCAATCTTCTGGATTTATGTCAGAGAGTTTTCGGACGTACGCCTTGCTGCCGTCATAGCTGATGACGAATAGAAACGGGTCGCCGGTGCTGCCCAACTCGTTGATTTTCTTTATAATATCCTTATCCATACAGTTTGATTTGAAACCAATATCCCCATGGACGCAGACTGCACGCAGCAGCCGTCCATGGGGATTCTTCGGTTTATTGTATTATATAAGTGTGTGAGATGCTTTACTTAGCGATAATCTCAAACACTTCCACGTTTCCTTCTATCTCTGCCTTCACGGCACCCTTTGTGAGAGTTGTGGTGAAGAACGAGTTGTCAATCTCTGTTGAAGAAAGCAGCTTGCCCTTCTTGTTATACTGGTTGAACTTCACGCCGCTGTTAGGCTTAACGTCGAGCAACATTGTGTAAGAAGTTTTGCCTGCCTCAACGCCGAACGTCAGCTTGCCCTCGCTCTTGAACGATGTGCACGGGTTCTTGTCGAAACCGAACATGGCAGCCTCTGTGTTTGTGGCGCTGATTGTGAAGGGAAGGCTTTCGGGAGTTGTGGGGTTGACCATAAACTCACGAACAGCAATCCAGCTCTTCTTGTCAGACTGCAACTTGCGGATGCGCACATAGCGGGCGTCCACAGGCTCACCCTTCCAGTGGATGATGTATGTCTTCGCCAGTTCTCCGGTCAATGCCTTCCATGTCTTGCCGTCGGCAGAAGCTTCGAGGATGGTGTTGTCAAAGTAGTCTACGTCGTCCACGGAGTTGCGTCCCTGCAGAATCTTCACCTCTCTAACCTTACGCACAGCTCCAAGGTCGGCACCAACCCAGTCGCCTGTCTCCTGGCTTCTTCCATTATGGTAGAAAGTGGTGGAGTCGTTGTCGAACATCAGCTTGTTCTGTGTTGTAGCGAGAGTGGGGTATGAGCCTACACCCTTGTAGAATGCCGGCACCTCACCTGTGAGATTCTTGAAGAATGCTGCTGACATGTCGTCCATGGCGTTCTCATAGAACGGCTGCAGAGCCATAGTGCCCGACTTGTGCTTCTCGTAAGCGGCACGGTCGTCTTGAGTCATGCGGTTGCGGATGTATCCGTTCCAGAACTTGGCGTTGTCGCCGCCACGGTATGTCTGCATCAGCTCGAGAGTCTGCTTGCCACGCTTGCCGAGCTTCTCAAACTCTACCAGCCAAGGCTTCAACTCATTAAGCAGCAACTGGTTCTTGCAGTCGCGCTCCATTGTTGACTTCGACTTCTCCACTCTGTCGAACTCAGCGTAAAGGTCGTCATAAGCCTTCTGTGAGAAGTCTGCGAGGCGGAATGTCTTTGTCTCCCACGACTCGTCGCGGCGATATCCAGTCTCAGTGTCGCATGAGTGGATGGCGAAGGTGCGGTAAGCGTCATGTGCCTCAGGTGTGAGGTCAACAAGACCGCGCTCCCAGTTGTCGATGGCATTGTATGCTGCCACGTTCCAGTTATAGTCTGCCACGCCGTAGAGAGCCAGCTTAGATGCCTCTCCGTGCTCCATCGGGTTAGAGAGCACACCGCATGTCATCTTGTCCGTGATGTCGTTCTCCAGTCCATAGGCAGGACCCTGCATGATGATGTGACGAGCATAGTCGGTAACGGGGAAGTTCCACCAGTAATATGCGGGGCGCTTGATGCGTGAGTCAACGAAGTCGAGAGTTTCCTTGGTAAGGTCAGAACATACCACTGCACCTGTCCAGAACACGTTGATGGACGGGTCGAGACGCTTGCCGTAGATGGCGAGCTGTCCGTCCTCCTTCGGGTTGGCCCAGAGCTGTGAGTAGTCTGTGGGGCAAACCACGAGCGGCGATACGTCACCCTTAGCCTGCACAAACTCCTTGTTAAGACGATTCAGAAGGTCCACCTGCTTGTTCGAGTCGGTTCCTTCTCCCTCGATGTCGTCAAAGTGGATGGCGAAAGAACGTACGCCGAGGTCGTACATATTGTTGAACTTGTTTACGAGGTTCTGATAGTCCTCCTCGTTCCACTTAATGTCCTTGCCCGGATGGATGGCCCATACGAAGTCAACACGGTTGCGGCGGCATGCCTCCACCAGTTCGTGGATGTTACGTGCCTGGTCGGCAGGGTAGGGCTTGCGCCAGTTGGGCGAGCTGTGGTAAGGATCGTCCTTCGGTCCATACACGTATTCGTTCAGCTTGTTGCGTCCATAATAGTCGATGAGCGACAGGCGCACCTGATGCGACCAGGGTGTACCATAGAATCCCTCCACTACGCCACGTAGTGGCAGGTCAGGATAGTCGTTGCAGGTGAGGTAAGGCAGGTGCATCTTGCCCTCCGCAGCCGGAGAAGCCAGAATCTGCTTCATGGTCTGGATGGCATAGAAGGCACCACGCTCGTCATAGCCCACGATGTTTATGCCCTTGCCATTGACGGTGAGGAGATAAGCTCCTGACACCAATTTCTTCAAGCCTGCTTTCTTTGCCTGCTTCTCGCCGAAGTCGATGGTAAGGCGAAAGCCCTTCTTGTACTGCTTCAGGAAAGCCAGGTCGTCAGCGAAGCGCTTCTGCTTGTCCTGAATGTTCAGTCCGTTTTCAAAAGAGATCCACTCCTGGCGGTTGATGTCTAAGTTGTGTGGTGTTGGGTTTACGACGATGCCCTGGTGGTCGAGCTTCTTTCCCGGCACCACGTTCACGTCCTGTTTCTCACCGCGTTGCGATGTCAGGTCGAAAGCCTCTTCCTGTGCCATAGTGGAGGTTCCGCAGGCAACAGCAAACAAGGCTGAAAGCAAATACTTGTTGTTAATCATTCTTATTGTTTTGTTTTAGTAAAAATCGTTTAAGGATTTTGTTGCCGGTCCAGCGCTATGCTGTCCTTCTTAGAACTTCACGTCGAACTCTACGTCTATCATGTTATAGTCGGGCTTGGCGAGGCTGCGGTCGTTGATGCGTGCATATTCTGCACCTATCATTATAGACTTGCCAATCCAGTAGTTGGCGCCAATCTCGTACTGTGTTCTTGATGTACCCCATTCAGCGCGCGGACGATAGAGGTCGTAGCGAGCCTTGGCATACAGCTTCTTGCTGATGACCGGGGCAATCATAAGAGCATAGAAACCGTCTGCCTGATCGCCAGCTGCGTAGTTGACGTTACAGTCGGTCTCCTTGCCGCTTGTGAGGCTCTTCGTGAAGCCATAACCCTGGCTGTGTATATATTCAGAGCGTACTGTCCAGTCGTTGGCTGCATACTCCGCACTGAAGGCATAGCGGTTCTTCGAGAGCGATCGCACGCCGCTCTGTGTCTTCACGCTGCCGTCCTCGTTCTTCACCACGTTGTGGTTGGCGTCGGTCACGTCCCATTTTCCCTTGCGGGCTGACGAACCTGTCCATCCGAACGCACCGATGCGCAGTCCCTTAACGGGTGACACCCAGATGCCACCGATGACATCCTTGCGCTGGTCAACGTCCTTGCGGTTGGTGCCCTGTCCGTTGAACACGCCCACCTGATAATGCAGAAGGTTGCGTCCGGCTGCGTTTTTGATAAGGTCGCCCTGAATCTGCACGCCTATATCGCGTCCGTTGCTGGCATGCTCGCCTGTGCGGTCGCTGAATCCTGCCAGCTTGCTGACGTTCTGCGAGTAGCCCATAAAGCCCTGTGTGATGGGGTGCATGGGGTTTTCGAAGGTGAACGGGCGCTTAAACTGTCCCGCCTTTATCTTGAAAGCCTCATACTTCTGCCATTCTGCGAAGGCATCCACCATGCGCGGCGACGATCCGAGGTCTGAGGTGTTGCCGTTCACCTGGAGCTGCACCTTCCAGTAGAAGTCTTTCATCAGTCTGCCTTCAAGTGCCATACGCACCATACGTATATTGAAGGAATTGCTTTCCTTTGAGTCTTGGCCGGTGTATTGATACTGCGACATCACGTAACCGCTGAACTTTATGTCGCTAAGGACAGACAGCTTGGGTGTGTTTTCCTGTGCCGACGCACTTGTAAGAGCGAGGGCAGCAAGTGCGAGAGATGCAATTTTTTTCATTATTAGAGTATTTTAATTATTGGTTTGTCATTATGCTCTTTCCTCAAGCAACACCACATTCTCTACGTGTGGCGTATGAGGGAACATGTCCACCGGCTGCACGGCTGCCACCTTGTAGTCTGTATCGAGAGCCTGCAGGTCTCTTGCCTGAGTGGCAGGGTTGCAGCTTACGTATACGATGCGCTTCGGGTGGGCACGCAGTATGGTGTCAATAACGTCTGAGTGCATTCCGGCGCGTGGTGGGTCGGTGATGATGACGTCGGGTCTGCCGTGTTCTTTGATAAACTCGTCGTTGAGAATGTCCTTCATATCGCCGGCATAGAACTTGGTGTTCTGGATGTTGTTCACCTGCGAGTTCACCTTAGCGTCCTCGATGGCTTCCGGCACATACTCGATGCCTACTACCTGACGAGCCTGACGTGCCACGAAGTTGGCGATGGTTCCGGTTCCGGTGTATAGGTCGTACACCAGCTCGTTGCCTGTCAACCCTGCAAATTCACGAGCCACAGAGTAGAGGTGGTAAGCCTGCTCAGTGTTGGTCTGATAGAAGCTCTTCGGACCGACCTTGAAGCGGAGGTTCTCCATTGTCTCGTAAATGTGGTCGTTGCCCTTGAACAGGGACAGGTCGAGGTCGCCGAACGTGTCGTTACACTTCTGGTTGTCCACATACATAAGGGATGTTATCTCGGGGAACTTGTCTGCGATGTGCTGCAACAGGCCGTGTGCACGCTCCTCGTCGCCCTCATCGTCGTAATGGAACTGGATGAGAACCATCCACTCTCCGGTGTTCGAGTTGCGAATCATTATGTCGCGCAGCAGACCGTGCTGCTGTCTGAGGTCGAAGAAGGTCATGCCTGTGGAGAAGGCATAGTCGCGTATGGCGTTGCGAATCTTGTTGTGCAGGTCGTCCATCAGCCAGCACTTCTCAATGGGCAGGATCTTGTCGAAGGCTCCGGTGATGTGAAATCCGATGCCGTTCATATTGTCGAACGTAGTGCCCTCGGCTATCTGCTCGCGTGTCAGCCAGCGCTTGTTGCAGCAGCCGAACTCCAGCTTGTTGCGATATTCCTTAGTATGCACAGATCCCATGATGGGGCGAAACTCCGGCAGTTCTATCTTGCCGATGCGTGTCAGCTGGTCGTGCACCTGCTTCTGCTTGGCTTTGAGCTGCTCCTCGTAGGGCAGGTTCTGCCACTTGCATCCTCCGCAGACACCGAAATGCTGGCACATCGGTTCTTCGCGTACTTCACTCTTCTTGATGAATCGTATAACCTCCGCCTCGCAGTAGCTGTGCTTCTTCTTGCGCACTTGCAGGTCCACTACGTCGCCCGGCACAGTGAAAGGAACGAAGACCACCATGTCGTTTACATGCGCCAAAGATTTGCCTTCAGCAGCCACCGCTTCAATGGTCACGTTCTCAAGTATAGGTAGGGGTTTCTTTTTTCTTGACATTATAATATGGATATTTTGCTTTGTTTAAAATGCAAAATTAGGCAATTTTATTGAATTGTGACACCCTTTTAATCTAAAACTTTGGTTTTTAGATATGGAGATATGGTTTTTAGACAAGAAGACATGAAGACATGTTTGTCCTATCAATTCAAAACTCCTAATTCGGACGGCGTCCGCCGTCCGCCATGCAAATATCGTACAAAGAGTAAA
>ERZ1023869.250-NODE-250-length-19123-cov-34.646423_pt1 | contig 19123 bp, 14 predicted proteins | sample MGYA00380390_ERZ1023869 | MGnify/ENA primary metagenome ERZ1023869 (study PRJEB33179, sample SAMN07449005) | human gut metagenome | biome: Human-gut; feature: Human associated habitat; material: Faeces | host: Homo sapiens | place: India: Bhopal | collected...
TGTACTACTTGTCTGTTTATGTAAATCTTTTCAAAGAACTCTTTCTTTATTTAACGCCTTCTTAACACAACCGTAACTCGTTTTGCTTAAGGTTTCGTTTGTTCTCGAAAGCGTTTGCAAAGGTATAGCAAAAAAGTTAAACCCGCAAGACTTTCGACAAAAAAGTTTGCAAAAACTTATACTTTTTAGGTTAAAATTGACCAAAGTCAAGCAAAAGAGCGTTTTTCAAGGGTATAAAGCGCCAAAATGAAGGTTTGATTGCTTATTTCCTATTTCTCCAGCGCCATCCTCGCCTCTTGCAGAACTCCGTCCAGGAAGCTGTCCGAGTTGACTTTCTTCAACGTATTCTTCATTTCATCGATGTTGGATATGCAGGTTTTCTTCTCGTTATCGGTGAGCAGTTTGTTATGCTCCTTACACAGACGCGCTATCTTCACCACTATACCGGTCTGCAGAGTCTTTGCATCGGCATCCTTTATGGCGTCGAGGAAAGCAACACGCAGATTGCCGAACATGAGCATAAAGTCGATATCGGTCTTTACGTCATTCGTCACCTCCGACAACGGGTGCGACTTTACAACTCTCACGTTGCCTTCGTCATCATACGTGGTTGTAGTCACCCTATTGTCATCTATGACAGTCTGCGTGCGCCGTGTCATACTCTTCGGCAGTGAATTGAATTTGAATTTTGAATTACCATCCAACTTCAACTCATTGAGACGAGCCGGTATCACGCCATATATATGATAGTAATAACAATGATACTTGTTGTTCTCATTAAACCAGATAGCAAGATAAGCATGGCGGCGCATAGGGTCGGCAGCGTCCTTAAAGCACATACCATAATATATATGTGACTTGTGCGCACCGAGCTCTACGCTGTATTCATTGTTGGCTCCATAGGCGTAGATACGGTTATCTGTGAGCGAAGAACTGCAGCCCGGCTTCTTTATGAACACATCATAGGCATTCGCCTTTTCGAGAAGAAATTCTTTCTCTATTTGTGCGAACAACTTCTTCTTTTTAACTGGAATGGTGAATTCCGTGAACTTGCAATAGCTTGGAGCGCTATCCAGACAAACGACATTATAGTCGGTGTTTGCGAGAATCTCTACGGAAGGATCATGCAACACAATCCTGAAAACCTTTTCGATGTTACTCTGTGCGGAAGCCGCAAATGTCTGCAACATCAATATTGCCATTATTAAAATCTGTCTCATACATTATATATATTATAGGGTTTTGTTTTTATTCGATGTATTTCGTGGATTATTGTGTAATGCCATTGCCCGTGTCTTCTGACTCTGACTCGTCAGCATCATACTCGTCAGCCTCAAACATCTCCATAGCCTGAAGCTCAAGCTGACCAATCTCTGCCGACTGATTTGCATTTATTGCATGCAGCAGAATGTCTGCCTGACGCACAGCCTTCTCTATATCGGCGCTGTCAGCAGGCATAGTTGCGTCCTTGTCGGCATCAGCCACATACACCTTCGGCGGTCTTGGCTGCCAGTAAGGACGAAGCGTCTTACGCATACGCAGTTTCTCTGGCTGCTGCTTCACACTGTCTGCCACAACACGCTGCGGCTGTTCGGCTGAAATGCTGTCAGCAATAGAATCTGCCGGAATAAGCCTGCCTGTCTGCTGAGCCAACGGCTGCCCCGTCTGCATATTGTCGGGAAGCAATGCCGAAACAGCAAACACGAGCGAAGCCACTGCAGCAGCCGATGCCACCCAAAGAGCGACCTTACGAAGCGTGAAGCACTGCTTAGCATCAGCCGCAGCTTCCTCCTGTTGATCTTTGGCAACCGTTTCGGAAGCAAACATGCCGAACATATCCTTATACGTTCTCCAGTCGTCGGCGGATATGGCGTCAGGACGGTCGGCATCAGTAGCCATACCGAAGAACTCAGCCAAGGCTGTTTCCTCTTCAACGGTAGTGGCGCCTTCCATATAACGCTTCAGAAGTGATATGATTTGTCGGTCTGTCATATTTTGTTCCTTTCCTTTATCTGTTTGAATAATTTTCGTCGTGCCGATGACAGCACAGTTGCCACAGAATCCTTACTGATACCCAATATTGCGGCAATCTGCTCATTGGTGCGGCGTTCTGTCTGGCGTAGGTGCATCACCTGCATCTCTCTCGGCGGCAACTGTTCGATGCGCTGCCTTAGCCATTGCTCGTCCTCCTTCCATTCTAATTGGCTTTCTGGAGTGGCGCCGTCAGGCTCCTGCTGCAGCAGCCAGGATGTGTGCGCCTCATCACCGCTTATGCTCGTCTGGCGTCTCCGTCGCAACATATCGATGGCCACATTGCGGGCGACGACGGCGGCAAGACGAGCGGCATGGGCTGTGTCGCGGAGAGAGTCGTGCACAGCCCAAAGCCTAAGCATCGCGTCGCTTGCCGCATCGTCCGCGTCATCGGCACACACAAGATAGCGACGGGCATAACCTTGAGCTATGTTGCGCAGCTGTGGCGACATCTGTTCAAACTGTAGTTGGTCCACGGTTGTAGATATTCGTTAGCTATATTCTATTTTTACAAGCATTAGCGTAGGGGCAATGTCCTTACGGACGAGCGTTGATAACGCCGTCGGGTGAGTCCTGTCTGCGCGAATTATAAGTATTGCCTACATTCACATTACGTCCCAAATCAATCAGCTTATCGTACTTCAACATACTGTCGTTCAGAGTGCCCGACCCAATCACCGTATTCTTGTAGCTGCCAACCTTACCCGAAACGGAAATACATCCAGACCCCGTAAGCACACAATTCAAGTTATCTGCCTTGCCAATCCGACTGGTGATTGTGCCCGAACCGTTCATCGTCAGTCCCACATAATCAGCCTTCACATCATCGATAAAAATTCTGCCCGAACCAGCATTGTTAAAGTTAGCATGGTCGGCTACGACTTGACTTACGGCAATCTTGCCCGAACCAGCCTGATTGAACGTAACAGCCGTCGACTTCATCTTGCCAACAACAAGCTGTCCGCTGCCAGCAATATTAAACACACTCACGTCCGGCGCCTTTACCTCTACAATAACATCACACTTCTTCGACGACTCTGAAGTATCGACATACACATTGCCTATCATATTGCCTGTCTTCGATATGTTCAGATCAGAGCCGTTGCTCCCTACCTTAATCTGATTGAAAGCGGCAGCATCGCCCACAAGACAAACTTCATACGTACTGCCCTGCTCATACACCACCTCAATGGAGCCCATAACGTTAATCACGTTGAAAGGTTTTACGTCCAACTTCTTCTTGCTCTTCTCTGTTCCGTACACCGACGTGGCAAGCATAAACATCGCAGCCGTCAACATCAAAACAAACTTTCTCATAAGATTATCTCCTTTAAAATCTGATTACACATTATATATTGTATAAGAGATCACCGAACCCATGGCTTCAGTTCTCAGTCCCTTCTATAAACAATAACGTAAAGACGTGAATTTCTAAATATCCCCAAATTGCATTTAACATATATTTAACATTTGAGAATTAATAAAAACTCAATTTGAACAGAACAAGCAAGACTTTGCTTTGCAGCTATCAATTATTTATATTAACTTTGTAAACAACAACATACTAATTCGGTTTTATTTAAAACTCTTACACACAAACAATGAAATCATTAAAAGAGCTATACAGAATAGGTAAGGGTCCTTCGAGCAGTCATACGATGGGTCCTCAGAAAGCAGCACAGACATTCGCTTCGCACAACAAAGATGCGGCAGCCTTTGAGGTGACGCTATACGGCAGCCTTGCAGCCACGGGCAGAGGTCACATGACTGACGTTGCCATTGACGAAGTGCTGCGCCCTATTGCTCCGTTGCGCATCGAGTGGCAGCCCCGCGTGTTCCTGCCCTTCCATCCCAACGGCATGAAGTTCGTGGCGTTCGACAAGGACAAGAACAAGACGAACGAATGGATATGCTACAGCGTCGGTGGCGGTGCCCTTTCCGAGGGCGAGAACAGCCGTTGGCTCAACAACCTGCGCAATGTGTATCAGAAGAACACCCTCACCGACATCCAGAAATGGTGCGAAGAGAACGGCAGAGGATATTGGGAGTACGTCAACGAGTGTGAGGAAGAGGATATCTGGGACTATCTTATGGAGGTGTGGCGTGCCATGCAGGAGAGCGTGGAGCGTGGCATCGACCATGAGGGAGCGCTCCCCGGTCCGCTCAACCTGCCGCGCAAGGGTCCTATCTATTACGTGAAGGCAAGCGGATACAAGCAGTCGCTCCAGTCACGCGCTCTGGTATACGCCTACGCCCTCTCCGTCAGCGAGGAGAATGCGTCCGGCGGCACCATAGTGACAGCGCCCACCTGTGGATCGTGCGGCGTCCTGCCCGCCGTGCTCTATCACCTGGCAAAGGGACATAAATTCAGCGACATCCGCATCCTGCACGCCTTGGCCACTGCCGGCATCTTCGGCAACGTCGTTAAGACCAACGCCTCCATCTCAGGCGCCGACGTAGGTTGTCAGGGCGAGGTGGGCGTAGCCTGCGCCATGGCATCAGCCGCAGCCTGCCAGCTGTTCGGCGGCAGCCCGTCGCAGATTGAGTATGCAGCGGAGATGGGACTGGAACACCACCTTGGCATGACCTGCGACCCCGTTTGCGGTCTCGTCCAGATTCCCTGCATCGAGCGCAACGCCTTCGCAGCCACACGCGCTCTTGACGCCAACCTGTACGCTTCCTTCTCTGACGGCACACACACCGTATCGTTCGACCGCGTGGTGAAGGTGATGAAGCAGACAGGCCATGACCTCCCGTCGCTCTATAAGGAGACGAGCGAGGGCGGCCTTGCAAGAGCGTACGAGATGCACCTCAAGCATAAAAAAGAAAACAAGAAAATCTAAAACACAAGCATAAATGGATACAGACAATGAAATAACAGACGCAACGCCCCTTGTTGACTTTGCCAACAAAGTGGAAGACAAGTCGAAGAACATCATTAAGGTTGTCGGAGTAGGCGGCGGCGGATGTAACGCCGTCGGCAACATGTACAAGGAAGGTATCGTCAATGTTACGTTCGCCGTCTGTAACACTGACACACAGGCACTTGCCAAGTCGGAAGTGCCCGTGAAGATTCCTCTCGGCGAACTCGGAGCCGGCGGCGATCCGTCCGTTGGCCTTGAGGAAGCACGCAAACACACGGACGAGATAAAGCAGATGCTCAGCGACGGAACGAAGATGGTGTTCGTGACAGCGGGCATGGGAGGCGGAACCGGAACCGGTGCCGCCCCGTTCATCGCAGGCATAGCCAAGTCGATGGATCTGCTGACCATCGGCGTGGTCACCATCCCCTTCTTCTTCGAGAAACGTCTGAAAATCATAAAGGCGCTGAAGGGTGTGGAGGAGATGCGCAAGAACGTGGATGCGCTGCTCGTCATCAACAATGAACGCATCTGCGACATCTACGCCAACTCGGACATGAGCGTTAAGGAATCGTTCAAGCATGCCGACCAGATACTCTGCGATGCCACGAAGAGCATCTCAGAACTTATCACCATCAACGGCACCATCAACCTTGACTTCCGCGACATCGAGACCACAATGCGCGGTGGCGGCGGTGCGATAATGGCAATAGGACGTGCCTCGGGCGAGCTGCGTGTGGAGAAAGCCATCATCGACGCTCTGGACTCTCCCCTACTCTACGGCAACAACATCTCACGCGCCAAACGACTCCTCTTCAACATCTACACCAGCGAGAAGCATCCGTTGCTCGTGAAGGAGATGAAGGAGGTGGACTCGTTCATGGACGCCCTCAATCCGAACATCGAAGTGATAAACGGCATCAGCGACGACAACTCACTGGACGCTGACGCCAAGGTAACGATTCTTGCCACCGGTTTCGATGATGACTTCGAGACGGAGAAGGTGCCCAAGGACGCTGTAGGCAGCGACGAATACTTCAACAACCTCGTAGCCAAGCTATATAAACCCTACAAGAAGAAGTCGTGGTCGATAAATACTGACGCCTTCAAGGATGAGGAGCCAGCCTCATCAGACGTAAAGAAGGAGAACGAGACAAAAACGGAGATGCCGCCTCTGCACATCATAACCGAAAATCCGGAGAACGACAAGCAAGACGACATCCACGAGTCTCACGAAAGCCCTCAAAGACCTCACCACACCCCATCATTCCTCGACCGGGCAAAGAACATTCTGGAGAAACAGATTACGTCGCTGATGCAGGACTAACAGAGGAAAGCAGGAATTTGTAAGTGCGATGCACCGAGTTAGGAATTTTGAATTAGGAAATTTGACATGAAGATAAGTTTTATTCTGCCAGTTCAAAACTCCTAATTCGGACGGCGGATGCCGTCTGATTGTTAGGCAGGGCTTTGACAAAAACCTTTCTCCACAGTCCGCTTATGGGCGCAAATCCTATCGGATTAAAATAAAAGGCTTTACATTAGGTCTTACGAGAACCACTTCTCGACAACCTAACGTAAAGCCTTTTATTTGTGCACAGCACGCGCCCATAATCGGAAAAACATATAAAAACACAAGGTTACAAGTAAAGAAATTGGAGGGGAAGGCAAACCTAGGAGGCTATGGCGTCTCGCCGTAGCCACGCAGCCTCGAACTTAATTGAAGAAATAGTATCTCGCCATATAGACCTATTCACTTACGCACAAAGGTCGCAGATTTGAGGAAAACAAAGAACAGAATTTCAAAAACTTTCCAATAAGGAAGATATGATATTCCCTAACAACTTACCCTTATCAAACTCACAATTCATATTATCCAAAATACTTTTTGAATTCTTTTCAGTTCTCTCTGCATTAGTATTTACCTTGCAATCTATTTCCTTTTTCTTTTTACCTTTTCTCTTCACAAACCCAAAAGGAAGAGATTTTTTATCAGTATTGCTTTTTGATATTAATGTTTCCTTCAGAAAAAAGGTTTCATCTTTTGGTATCATGTACAAACCTGCTTTTCTATTCGTAAAAATAAATGGCATTTGCATGCGATACCAACTAGTTTTTCTGTAATGAGATCCTGATTTTCTCGTAGGACGATACATATAATCACCTTCTATAATTCCCCATCCTACGATTCCTTCTGAACTATTATACGCTATTATAATATCTCCTTTACAAAGATAATTGGCAAAAGCATAATATGCAGCGGGATTTACTGTTATTCCTTTCTTATCAGGATGTACTTTAGCATAAGCCTCTTCTAGTAATTCCAACGTCGGATAAGTCTTTAAGTATTTTAGTCCTGGAGCATCCAAACTCATTTCGCCATTATCAACCATACGACCCCAAGAGTTCCTGTATGCAAGTATTCCTATCCTCCAAATCCAATATCGACCAGATATCTTATAAGAGTTAAGCTCTTCCTTTTTCAACAATTCCATATTCAAAGAAATAGATTCTTCAAATATTTCATCACTGATTTTATAAGAATCCTCTGATAGAATCAGAGAATCCTTATATATATCTTCTGAAATAATATAACCATTCATATCAATTATTGCTGTATACCATTAAACTTAGCTTTTGTCACATCAATATTTCCAATGATAGGTATGATGTTAATAAGAAAACGCTGATTTTGCTGTTCTACACTTTTCCATTCTTGCCAATCCTCTTTACTTACATCTAATATTGAAGAATACTTTTGTTCTGCAGGATTCAAAGTTATAGGGTTTGAACCACCCCTAAAATAATAGCGAGGCACACCACCTTCCCCACTTCCAGCTACAATTATCTCGCATTTACTATTTATATCATTTTCACTTGTATGCTGAAATAGTCCGCATCCTCCTTTTTCAATAGGATCTGTCCAAAATTTCTTCAAGAATTTTGCACGCAAAAACGAAAGAGTCTCATTGTTCTGCCAATCATTATCATTGAAAGGAATCTTTGATGATTGTCCTTCTATCACAACAAGAAATTTGATATTTTTTCCTATATCTTCCGAATTTTCAAGATGCATGATTGTATTTTGAACTAGTTTACCAGCCATTGCTATACTATCACGTTTTTCATTTGCTTTAGCTTTGTCTGTTAAATCATACAACAATTTGTTACTTATATCATACTCTTTCTCTTGATACGCAATACTAACTGTAAGTGTATGCTTTAGATACAAGCTATCATATGCATAATACTGACTTTCATCGATTGAATCCACAGTAGAATACACATTTATAATATCCTTATATTCATCAACAAGCATTTCAAGCTGACCTTCCTTTAGCTTAAAGCGAGCATATGACACTGCGAACAATATCAACATAACAGCAAACAAAGTTGTCATAATGTCGACATAGCTCGGCCAGAATGATTCTCTATTCTTTCGTTCTAAATTCATTTATTACCTCTTAAATAAGCGTTTATACCATTTCTTTTTCTTTGGTTCTTCAACATTCTCTATTTCTTGAACCGAATCTGTCGTAAATGTAGTAGGTGCACTTCCTTCTTCTGATATTTCTCTAACATCATTATGAGTATCTGAAGTTCTTTCAGGGATATTATTATGTGAAGATTTATTTCTAACCTCATTTATTATCTCCATTGCCTTTTTATCCTTCTCCTCCTCTTGTTTTATTCGAGCAAGAAGTACTTCAGGCTCTTTTGGGGATTGTTCGGCACGTTTTTTTTCTTCTTTTATGCGACGTTGTTCCTCTTCAGCCATTCTTAATTTAGATTCTGCCTCGGCTGCTCTCCTATTTGCTTCAGCAGCTTCATTCTGAGCACTCATTCTTTCGATATTAGCTCGTTCTACAGCATGACTTGAACTTCCTCCCCAAAAACCTTTCTTACTATCCTCTTGAATTGCACTTAATACATTAAGATCTGTACGAATACCTTCAAGTACTTTATTAAGTCTATCCCCATCAACAGGATTTCTCATCAACTTTTCAAGTTTAAAAGAAATCTCTCTTAATGCCTTAAAATCACTTCGTATGTCTTCAATGGACAATTTCCGGTCAATAGCCTCAACAAACTCTCTATTTCTGGACTCCAATTCTATTTTGCGCTCTTTGAGCATGGTTTCATAATCATTGAGATAATATTCAAGCGCCTCATTATATTTCTGCATAATTCGACTTACTTCTTTTTTCTGTTCTTCAAAGTAATTTTCAAGACGCTTATTCGCTGTATCTGCATATTTTTCAGCTACAGTTTGTTTTGCTTTAATAGCATTAATATTCTCCTTAATTTGTTCAACCAATTGATTTCCAACCATTTGAGTATGAGCTATATTAACACCAAGCCCATTAATGTTCTCCTCAAATTTTGTTATTCTATTTAGAATTACATTTATTTCCGCCGCTACTTGCTTTGGTATTTGAAGTGATTCATTGAAATCTTTCTGAATATTTATAGTTTCCTGTGCAGCTACAAGCATTATACGACGTGCTCTTTCGAACTGATCAAGAGACCCTGTTATATCAGTAAATCGTTTTGAAGCTTCGACAAAAGATTCCATGCCACGAACAAGTTGATCACTCTTTAAGGTGTCCAATAAATTACTTTGAAGATCAATATTCTTATTGACTTTATCCATATTTTCCCCCATTGCATTAACTGCAGAAGCTACAACCTGTACACTCTCGCGAAACTCCGTACCAAAAGCACCGGTAACATTCTTAAATGCGTCCTTAAACTGCGAAATCACACCTGAAAATGTTGGTTCAAACTTATCTATGGTCTCATGTAGTTTGCCAATAGCCTCAACCATACTAACATCTACAGTCGGCATAAGTTCATTTTGGACCCATTCATAAAAATCATTCTTATCATGGTCTATTTGGTTGGTTGCCTCACTTGCCAATCTATGACTAAGAATCAACAACCAAATACCACAACAACTTGTAGCCATAGAAACCAACACACCAGTAATAAGGCTTTGAATAGATGAATCAGTAATTCCACCAACAGCCATTGTTCCTACAAGAAACATTATCAGACCTATAAAAACACCGGCAAACGTACCCATAAGTCCGATATGTGTAGGAAACGACAATTTGGATGTTGCTATTTCATACAACATCGATATTCGTCGTTCTGTTTTGTTTTGGATAATAGAGAACGCAACGGTGCCTTTACTTTTCTTAATATAGGCATTTATGTCATCTATCAAATACATTAGTTCTGCATCTTTCTCTGCTACCTCTTTAATTTTAATATACTTTAAAGTAGGACTTCCTTGCTCGTCATTTTCGTATGATTCGCATGTAGAGTAAGTCTCTCTCTTGGAGAAGAAGCGTTTAAGTCTGGCTATCGCCCGTTTATTTTCATTATATACACGCTGTTGCCACAATATAAATACGACTGCCATCACAAAAGAGACAATCAAAGATATTAAAAATTGCGGCGATAACATATTTAAAGTACTATCCATATTATACTAATTTTGTCATTTCGAATATTTTATCAACTACAGGTATGAAGAATGCAGCATCGTTGCAGACATCATCATCGTTTGTGTATTTCTGACTTACATCAGTGAGATAATGTGTACTAAGATTCTCTTTATAATTTGTCATTGCATTACTCTTAAACAAATTCAAATCAACAGAATTATCAATAACACATCCACGCTTCAAAATATCAAGCACATCACCATACAAGTCATTCATTTCCTTGTATTTTAAAAGCAATTTACTTTGAAGTGTACTATCAGCATTCATCTGACCAACATTGTCATATTCCATATCCACACCATGATAAATAACAGCAGGAACATCTTCTGCATTTACAGGACGATATAATCCCCCATAGCAAGTGCTCTCCTTACGGATATCAGGCATCACAACATGAATATGATCAACCTTTCCATATACCTTTGAAAAGATAGCTGTTATCACCTGTTCTATCAATGTATTATCTTCAGTGATAAAATTGTCAATATATCGACTTCCATTTCCACTAAAAACAATTGAACGTGGTGCAGCATATCTCTTGTATTTGTACATTGTTGCGACATAATATATTATAGCTGTGAAATGATATGTAAACAACGGCAAGAAATCATCATGCAGCCTATCAACAATATCATTGTATTTACTATTACTCAACCAGAAATTTATAATATCTGTTGTACTACAGTGGCTATTTACCTTCATTTCTGATTCAAGTGTTCGCAAATCGTCATTAGTTCTCCAATTCAAGCTATCAATATACTTATTGTATATACCATTCTCACGTACATTTCCAAATCCACTATGACCATTGCCCCACAATACATTACAGCCAAAATGGACAGATGATGCAGACACAGGTTTATTCTCACAGAAATAAACATAATCAGTAGAACCACCACCTATATCTATAACAGCAACCGAATCGGTATTCTTTATAATATTTCTCTTTGCAAAATAATAATAAGGTGCCTCAGATTCTGTATAGCAAACAACATTATCTGTAAATAATATCTCTTTTGCAAGTCGTTTCCAGGATCTTTCATATATTCGCTTAGTATTTCCCGAAAAACTCAAAGGTCTGAACCAAACAATACTTGTCTGACTTAGTATTCCATTATGTTGCAATATATCACACTTAATTATCAACAATAGCTCACGTATGAAGACATTGATACTATCCTCATTCTCATCCCACTTAACGTCTGTATTACATTCCTGGAAATCGTTCCCCATCATCTTTTCATAGAAGAAAGCGATATTATGGTTATCAAACAGTTTTGGTTGGTCAGCGATATTACGAGCCTTACATATTGCTGTACGTATCGGGAATTTATAGTCCATACCATCAATGAAAGGCGGAACAAATTCCGTTCTCATTGCATCACCTATAGGCTTATCCATAGCATCCTCAATACACACCACTTCAGAATACTGTCTTCTGACATTGTAATCATGAAGATATGAAACCATTGCATTACTCATTGAGAACATTTCTGATTCAAGTGTTCGCAAATCGTCATTAGTTCTCCAATTCAAGCTATCAATATACTTATTGTATATACCATTCTCACGTACATTTCCAAATCCACTATGACCATTGCCCCACAATACATTACAGCCAAAATGGACAGATGATGCAGACACAGGTTTATTCTCACAGAAATAAACATAATCAGTAGAACCACCACCTATATCTATAACAGCAACCGAATCGGTATTCTTTATAATATTTCTCTTTGCAAAATAATAATAAGGTGCCTCAGATTCTGTATAGCAAACAACATTATCTGTAAATAATATCTCTTTTGCAAGTCGTTTCCAGGATCTTTCATATATTCGCTTAGTATTTCCCGAAAAACTCAAAGGTCTGAACCAAACAATACTTGTCTGACTTAGTATTCCATTATGTTGCAATATATCACACTTAATTATCAACAATAGCTCACGTATGAAGACATTGATACTATCCTCATTCTCATCCCACTTAACGTCTGTATTACATTCCTGGAAATCGTTCCCCATCATCTTTTCATAGAAGAAAGCGATATTATGGTTATCAAACAGTTTTGGTTGGTCAGCGATATTACGAGCCTTACATATTGCTGTACGTATCGGGAATTTATAGTCCATACCATCAATGAAAGGCGGAACAAATTCCGTTCTCATTGCATCACCTATAGGCTTATCCATAGCATCCTCAATACACACCACTTCAGAATACTGTCTTCTGACATTGTAATCATGAAGATATGAAACCATTGCATTACTCATTGAGAACATTTCCGGAGCAGCATTGTCCCTGTTCTTGTACGTGAGATGAATGTATTTGACGTACCAAGGTCTATAGCATATTTATAGCTATCATTCGTACGCTCTGCCTTACGCCATTTTGGAAGCAAGAAACCACTATCATTACCAACTGTCAACTCTATAGCATCAAAATCGGTATTGAATAACTCATAATACTTAGTACTATACTTTAACGAACTTACCCCCATTCCCTGTCTTGAACGAATAACAGCGTCCTTTACGCCGTTTTGCGCACGTTCCACATCCGCTACTTCAATACAGAAATAGTCACCATGAGAGTCTTTCTTATAAAAAGAAAGATTGACATCATTAATATTCAAAGTATGCCATTCTCCTTCACCATTATTATTGTCAGCCACAGATAATGCAAGTTTAAAATAGTTATTCTCCGTTTCTATTGGAGACAAAATATTTGGGAACAGTCCTATGTTTATACTTTGATTTAACTTTGCGAAGTCGTGTATATCTTTTTCAATATCATACTCTTTGGTGAATATTTCGCCATTATACATAAGCTTCACCAATACACTATATTTCTTCAATTGACAAACGCAAGTAGCCAAGCCTTTGACTAAATAGCCTAATGCTTCACTCTTCAGAGGCAACAGATAATCATAATCTCTTCCATTTTCATCACGCTCATATCTTATACCCTCATAGTTATTTATGTTAAGTTTATAAGGTAGACGAATAAGCGTAGGCAAGAAGAATGCATTAATATCTACCTCATCATTATAGCCTATTTTCAAACCATTTATAACAAGAGCAGTATTAAATTCAGTTAGCACATCTTCTGTCTTGATCATATAATTATTTTGTATGTCTGAATCCATAGAGAACATACGTATATAATCTCGCAAGACTGAATATCTTTGTTCTATATTATCTCTGCTAAAAAGCTGATACATATAGTTTTTGAAATCCTTATCCCTGTCTCCAAACAAAACAATGTCACGAAAATACTCCCCTCTACCTTTTCTTCTTATTGAAAGAGAATCGTATATTTCACCATTCATTTTTATAGTAGAAGTATTATTTTTCGTTATATCCACCTTATCCATATCTGGAGGTGTTACAAATCCAGTCATTGGAGAACTTGTACCAAGCAATATTTCTTTGCCATCTTTCTCAAGTACAACAAAAAATAATTTCTGTTCACAGATATCTTCATCATAAACAGAATTAAGGGCATTATAAAGTATAGGAACACGATCGTGAAGTTCTTTCATCTCTTCTTCTTTGTTCCATTCTTTTATAACAACCTTCATGCTTCCCTGCCATTGATTTTCATGGTACTTTTTATTAAACAAAAGTTCAAAAATATCAAGACAATCAGACACAAGTCGAGCATAAGCTAATCCTGCATAAGTGTCTTTAGGATGGCGCTTTTCTTCCGCGACACGGCGAAATGCCTCCTTTACAACAAAAAAACGTGCAAATGGTGTCGGTAAGGAATTCAAAGCACCGCTATTATCTGTTTTATATTCCTTTATCTTATCCAATTGCGATGCCTGTATCCCCGTGTTTTGTGGAGTCCACTCTGTTCCCTGTACACCACGGTCTATTATATTTAAATCTATACTTGCCATAAATGTTACAATATTTTCTTTGTGTATGTGTCAATAGCTATGTATGCATAGTCAAGAAAATTCTTCATTTTATTACCAGAATCTTGTTTAGAGTTCTTTATCATTTCTAAAAGATACCAAGAATCGTCTTTTGCCTCAAGCTCCACACTTTCTTTTATTATATCTGCCATTTTAGAGGGTTTCATTTCAGAAATAGGAGCAAAAGCCCTTTTCTTAGATGATAACTCACCATACCACTTTTCAAAATTCTTTGCAAAAGTATTTACTTTAGCCAAATCTCCTTTGTAAAAATCTTCATTGAATCCTTTTGTTTGTATAAGTGGAAAATACTTCTCCTTGGGCAGTACATCAAGCAGCATTTTTAATATGCGAAAATCTGCCAAACACTTTACCAATGAAGCATACCCTTTACCTGCCGTAGCAAGATTAAGAGATGACACATCATTTTCTATTGCACGTGTCAAGTATTGACGTTCTTTGGGTTTTGAACGCTGCAAAAAGTCAAACAATGCTGTAGCAGCAACCAACTCTATAAAATTGGCTTCATCCGGCTGCGTTTGCTCATTGTTTTCGTGATTGTCCTGAAGTGTTGTTTCACCAACATAATAAAGCAAATCCGATTTAACGGTATGTTCATAATACGTAAGCGCAGCCTTAGCCTTTGTCATAAAGTTGCCAGAATCTATCTTACTGTTATTTTTCTTCGGATCTGTAAGGCCATAATATGGCAATACAGTAACAGCCCCCATAAATACATCACGAAGAATATCAGAATCTACTGTTGAACGTATCTTCCTCTCTAATAAAGGATAGCCAGAAGCACCTGTTCCTCCAAATATAGAACTTATAATAAAGACACGATCGTCTGGTCCGCAATTGGTTTTAAGCAAGTCAAACCAAGACGCACCAGTTAACATTTCTTGCAATACAACAGTACCAACATTTGGATTACCACGGAAACCTACTGACAACTTGCTATTAAGATTTTCCGTAGAATAAAGAGTTTTTATAAAATAATTGTTAATGCTTGTTGCGTTGAGATTTCCGACATTAAGAAACTCTGCATATGAACGATCTTCGCCAGCCTCTTTGTTTGTATTATTGGTTTGCGAGTCCAATGTCCCAATCCATTCCATATCAGTTCCAAAGAAGCCATCTGGTCCATTACCATCAACAGTAGAAGCATCACGTATGGCTATATAGTTATCAATCAGGGTTTGAAGGTTTTTCTTCTCATCAAGATCAAGATGCGGGTCTATTATTATAGGTACAACTGTATATCCACAAGTGTCCATACCTGAAGCCATAAGCATCGTGATGCTTTTCATAACACGTTCACCTGTGCCACCAATGCAAAAGACAAATACTTTCTTCATAGTCGTTTGTTTTTTATAATATACCAAGGATAAGCATTACTTTTTCCACTCCTATTTATTATCGTTGAAATTATATAATATAATATTAGCGCGATTAGTGTATTAACAAATGCAACTTTCACCAAAAGCCAAATGTCAAAACCTGGATTTGGAACAAACATATAACATACAATAAAAGTAATCAGAAACACAGAAATTAAATTACACAGGCCAAATCCGAACCAATATCTGGGACGATAATGTCTTCCGGGTATATTGTTGTATGGAAAGAAATATCCCCAACAATATAATACCGTTAATACTATCATTATGACAAAAGGAATCCAATCTCCACCATCTATCGAATTCCACAATCTCGTAGCAGCCTTCTTAGCCGATTCATTGTCTGCATAATTGGCAAGATAAGCCTTCTTGGATGTAAACCAAGTCAAGACAGTAAGTATATTTATCATTGTTTCTTAGTTTTATTTATTGCTTATTTTGTACTTATTAAAAGATGAACAGGATGAACATTTTTAAAACGCTCCATGCTCGAATAGAACCCACCTAACAATCCTTCCATTGAGAATGTTGTAGTAACATCATTTACATCTTGCGAATTGAGATAACGCATAAAACGCATATTGGGCTCTTGTACTTCAGGGCATTTCAAAGTAATCTCAAAAACATCCGATTCGTCATACACATTCTGGATTTTCACTGGCACTTTGGCTATTGCCGTGCGTTTAAGCTGTTTGCCATCGTCGAAAGAGATGTCGTATGTAATCTTCTTAGCATCAATAACAGCCTCTGCTCCATTCTCACTCTTTATAGACAGATTCTTAACTAGATAGTCTTTGTTCTCAAATGTCCATGGATAATTGGTTATATCAATGTCCAGAACTATGTTGCATTCATCATCAAAGTCGCCATACGACTTGTTCGCATCTATCTCTGTCAGATAATCTGCATCGCTGATGGTTATTGAAGGCGAAAGATAATCTATCCCCCACTCTATTTCGTCAACGAAAGTCTTGTTGTTATTGAGCAAGGTGGCAATGAAGTTGCGCATAAAGACAACATTAGACCTATTGCCAACAACAAGATAATAATAAGGAGAATCTGGAGTCGCTTCATTACCTTTCTTATCAATGTATTCAGAAGTGGCAGCTATAAGACAAACAACAACATCACGATGACGCATCATAATATTACGTATATCAGTTGAATACTGTGTAAGCAATGCCTTTAGTGCCGAATTACCAACCGGGTCATATTTCATGTCTGATATCAACACTCCTACCTCTGATGACTTAGCATCTACATCATCAAGCATTCTCGCAATCATATCTGGCACATCCGTAGAAGATGCTGAAACAAAAGTCCCCTTGTTCATTCCTTCTCTGAATGTGTTCACCGGAACTGCGACCGCAGGCTTATTCTGTTCACCAAAGACATTAACATTACCGTCAGACGGAACAAAATCTGTTATCACCGACCAAACGTCATTCTTGAATTTGGTAGACAGATTTGAACGGAAAAAACCATTCATACTGCCAGATACTTCAACATAAAACTTTACGTTTTTCGGGGGCAGAGATACAAATGTCTTTAACTTTTCGTTACACATGCCATCTTCTGTAAAAAATTGGGAACCTGTAGTATTCACAACACCACAACAAGCAACAAGTACAGATACGGCAAATGTCAAAGCAACACACTTTAATAAATTAGAAGCTGTCAGCAGACTTAAGATAATCTTATTCATAATAGCATTGATTATTTATAGTGTTTAAGGTCACTATACAAAAAAAGCGTGGAACTTGCCCGTTATCCATTCCACGCGTCCAGGCCTTCGCATTGCCTCAATTCGTCGAAACGGACAACTGCAGAAAGCCCACGCATGGCATATAATTTACCCATGCGCGAAAAGGCGTATATATACCTAAAGGACATACCTTTGGTATATATACGACAATTCGCGGCAGGGTATGGATATACCTACCGTGAGCATCTACCGCTGTCTCGTTCTCAGACGAATGGTCGTAAGTTGCGAAGTTAGGACGCGTCAAGAACAAGAGCTTTAAGTAAACGCTCTTTCCATAAAGTAATTGCACCCTCCCCGATCATCCCTAAGGACTTTCTGCGAAAGTATGCTTTGCAAAATTAATTGTTTTTTCCCATAATACCATATAACTTATCCAGTTTTTCTCTCCATAACTCTCCATTTCGATAATAGAAGATACAACATCAAGGTTGTGTCATTCATAAAGTTTACATCTGCTTACTAACAGAGATAAGGCTTTGATAAGGCATGTATAAATTATTTCCAACTGCCGACGTTGGTTTATTAACGAAAATGCAGTAAATTTGCTGATGGAATAATAAAAGCAGCATTATGATAGAAAAATACATAAATCCACATACAGATTTTGGCTTTAAGCGCTTGTTTGGCTCTGAGTTTAATAAGGATTTGCTTATAAGCTTTCTGAATGCTATGTTTCATGGCGAGCAGAACGTACAGGACGTCACATATCTAAACTCCGAGCAACTTGGCGACCGTTCTGATGCCCGTCGTGCCATCTTCGATGTATATTGCGAGAACGACAAGGGCGAGAAGTTCATTGTAGAGATGCAGAACGTATACCAAGAGTTCTTCAAGGACCGAACAATCTATTATTCCACGTTTCCTATTCGTGAACAGGCGCAGCGTGGAGGTGATTGGGACTTCCATCTCAACCCAGTATACACAATAGGCTTGCTGAACTTCAATTTTGCTGATGGTCTTGAGAATGCTAAGCGCTGGCATCATGAAGTGAAGTTGATGGAGGTGGATACCCACGAGGTATTCTATGACAAGCTTACATACATATACGTAGAGATACCTAAGTTTGATAAAAAAGAGAACGAACTTGTCACTATGTATGACAAGTGGATGTACATACTGAAAAATCTCTCCAAGTTAATGCAGCGTCCAGCCGCATTGCAGGAGCGTGTCTTCACCCGTCTTTTCGAGCAAGCAGAGATAGCCAAGTTTAACAAGCAGGAACTAAAGCTATATGAAGACAGCGTCAATGCCTACCGCGATATAGTCAATGCCATAAGAACGGCAGAGAAGAAGAAATTTGCGGAAGGTCGTGCGGAAGGACGTGCGGAAGGTCGTGCGGAAGGTCGTGCGGAAGTTGCAAGAAAAATGCTTGACAAGGGCATGTCTACTGAACTTGTTGCAGAAATGACTGGATTATCACTTGAGGAGGTATCCAGTTTGAAGCAGTAAAATATTATACATCAGGTCTCAAGCGAACTTTTTTCCAACGGATACAATACAAATATCGTACAAAACGGTAAAAACCTGTTACAAAATAAAAATTGATTCTGGAGATTTCCAAAATCTTTTCAGGCGTTTTTGCCGTCAGCAAAGCCTCTTGAACTATCAACAAGCAATGCCCCACCCTCCCATAGAG
>ERZ1023869.255-NODE-255-length-18495-cov-17.332592_pt1 | contig 18495 bp, 15 predicted proteins | sample MGYA00380390_ERZ1023869 | MGnify/ENA primary metagenome ERZ1023869 (study PRJEB33179, sample SAMN07449005) | human gut metagenome | biome: Human-gut; feature: Human associated habitat; material: Faeces | host: Homo sapiens | place: India: Bhopal | collected...
AAGCCCCAGGGTGTCGCTTCGCTTGCCCTGGGCTATGTGCTCCATTGGGCTTTCATTGGCATCATCGGCTGCGGCTCAGCAATTCAAGCAAGCTTGATTGCATTCGCCTTGCACGATGATTCAGCCCGCCCTTGCTAATTCTGAAACTTGAATCACATTAGCATATTAGCACACCACAATGAAGATACTTATACTTGGAGCGGGCAAAATGGGGTCGTTTTTTGTCGACCTGCTCAGTTTCGACCACGAAACAGCGGTCTATGACGTTGACCCCAAGCGCTTGCGCTTTATGTACAACACGCAGCGCTTTACCACGATTGAGGAAATTGAAGCCTTCAAACCCGAACTCGTGATAAACGCCGTCACGCTAAAGTACACCCTCGATGTGTTCCGCAGCATCATGCCGCATTTGCCCAAAGACTGCATTATCAGCGACATAGCCTCTGTCAAGACCGGCTTGCGCGAGTTTTATGCCGAATGCGGTATGCGCTACGTCAGCACCCACCCCATGTTTGGCCCAACGTTTGCCAATTTGGGCGCGCTGAGCAACGAAAATGCCATCATCATCAGCGAGGGTGACTATATGGGTCGCCTTTTCTTCCGTGACCTTTACAACCATTTGGGCTTGCATATCTGCGAATACACTTTTGACGAGCACGACGAGACCGTGGCCTATTCGTTGAGTATTCCATTTGTCAGCACATTTGTGTTTGCAGCCGTCATGAAGCACCAGGACGCCCCCGGCACCACCTTCAAACGTCACATGCAGATAGCGCGTGGCGTATTGGGTGAGGACGACACCCTGTTGCGCGAAATATTGTTCAACCCCCGCACAAGCGGTCAAGTGTCAAAAATCCGCGATGAGCTGAAAGACTTGCTGCACATCATTGACAACAAGGACGAGCAGGCGCTCAATGAATATCTTAAGCGCATTCGCGAACATATTAAGTAACGTTTCGCCACCCCCGCAAACGAAAAATAACGAGGGGTGCTGATAGAGAGACAAACAGTTACACACACCTCCCTGCATAGGTAGGGAAGGAATGCAGCTTTTTGTCTCCTCTTTTGTTTATAGTTATCCGCGTTAGCGGCCCGCTACGGCGTCAGCCCTTATGTTTCTTTGGCCACGCGGACGTTAGTCCGTGGCCAGCCGCGCAGCGGCCTTGTGTGTATTTTATGTAAACTTCTGTTGCTTATGTTTTCCGCGCTAAGCGGGCTAACACAAGCGTTATATCTTTTGTTCTTCTGTCCTTTTGTCCTTATGTCCTCCGCGTTAGCGGCAAATCTCATTGAGTACCACAATATCCTGACGCCATCACTTTCTGCGCCGTTGAATGACGCGGTCACCATCGTGTTACGCATTAGTTTGCTCACGGGCACAAACCCTTTGTCCGCCTGGTCGCGCCATTGCACCTCGGGCGTGCGGTCAAGCACATTATAGCTAATGTCGCACTGTTCGTCCATAAGGGTAATACCGCAGTCCGTGGTGCTGCCAGTTGTTTGCGGTGCGCAGTCAGTGTCGTTACCCATGCTTTTTTGCGGTTGGGGTGTTTCAGCGTTTTTAGTTTGCGGTTCCGCGCTATGCGCGATAGCGTCTATCAGTTTGTCCACGCCACGTTTCACAATGGCATCGGCATAGCGCAGCATTCTGTTAAGCATTCGTTTCATGGTAGTCAATAAAATTTGGTTTTGTACAAAAGTGTTGCAAAGGTAACACCAAGACATTGCACCCATCAAAAAAAGTGTACAATTTGTACACAAATAATTGCGCCCTCCCCGTCATCCCTCATGTAAAAGAGTGCGTGTGTTTTTACTGCCATCTTACACTTTTTGTGCGTAACAAGTTGATACACAGAGATTTCAAGAGTGTAAGATGATTTCAAAGTATCTTACACATTCCTACATACATCTTACACACCCCTCCCCTCTGTCGCACAGCCGATTTGGACGTATGCGGCGGGTTTCACGCCACAGGGACGTAGAAAAATCAGTCGGAGCAACAGATTTTTCTGTTCCCCTATGCCGTAATATCCTCCTCCCGTGCTTGTGCCGTGTGGCAGCGTGCAGGTTGTGTAGGTTGAGTGTAGGTGGATTTGGCAGCATCTTACACTGCGTAAAATATTGATAGCCAATGAGTTATGACGTATTTGTGTAAGATGTAAGATATTCGGTATATAAAGCTATTGTAGCATAGTAAGCTAAATTGCACATATTTAGAAGTGTTCAGTTAATGCCTTCAGCGGGAGCACGCATTAACAGAACAATTCTGTTTTAGGGGGCCTAAATATGTTTTTTCGGCTTTAGTGTATGATTTTATGTGCGAAACGTGACAAATGTAATTTTTTATCACTATGTTTGTAAACAAAACGAGATGTAAGAATATATGGTGAAAGATAATTTTCCGATAAGGCTTAAAGAAGCGCGTTTGATGATGGGCTTCAGCATGGACAAACTTGTGGAGCGCGCAGGTGGTGCCATTACCAAGCAGAGCATATCCCGCTATGAGAGAGGCATAATGCACCCGAAGCATAAAGCACAGGCTTCCTTGGCCAAGGCTCTCAACATCAGCATGGATTACTTCAATGGCACCAGTCTTAAGATTGACCTGCCAATGCTTCGTACTACCTCAGGTAACCAACTGACAGAAGAGGAACTTGTTGCTTTAGAAGCCAAGATCTCCTTTTGGGCAGAGCAATATCTTGACAAGGAAAAGAAAGCAGGTATTTCCACCTCTTTTACGAATCCAATTCCGAAGACTCCAGTCTCAGAATTGGAAGACATCACACGCATGGCAAACTTCCTTCGGCAGGAATGGCACTGTGGCGACGGCCCCTTGCCATGCATATTGCGACTGTTAGAGCGAAAAGGCATCAAAGTTTTGATAGCAGAACTTCCTGGCGATGTGTGGGGTGTGAGCACGTGGGCCGACAAAGTGCATCCACTCATCGTGATAGATCCATGTCCTGGTAAGACCACCACAGACCGCCTCCGCTTTACTGCGGCACACGAGCTGGCCCATTTGCTCCTCACCTTTCCGAAAGATATGGAGCCGGCACAAATAGAGAAGCTATGCAATATGTTTGCCGGTTTTTTCTTGTTCCCGAAGGACACGTTCATCGACGAGATGGGAGGCACCAAACGCGCGCAGCTCACACTTGAAGAACTGATAGACCTCAAGGAGGTGTATGGTGTGTCGGTTTCCGCCCAAGTGCACGAGGCCAAGGACTTGCAGATGATATCCGATGAGCACTACCATTGGTGGTACAACGAGCGAATTAAAAAGAACCGCATGGAGACAGGGTGGGGAGACTACAAAATTCCTGAAACGATTGGCAGAGAGAGAAGGATAGATTCGAGAATAGGGAAAAAGGAAGGATTATGAAATACATATCTCATATATATCAAGACCAAGCAGGACATTGGATTATACAATCCAATGAAGCTCATACTGCTGGCGTCGCAAAACTTAGTTCTCAATTCGCGGCAGAATTTGGCATGGGGGCGTGGGGTAAGGTTTTAGGCCAATTTCATGATAGGGGAAAAGAAACAAATGCTTTTCAGCAACATATTAAGAAGAATAGTGGATTTGCCCCAGAAACTAAGGTTATAGGTGATTATCATCATGCGTATATAGGTGCTATTATTGCAAGAAACCTTTACGGAAAAACTGCTGATAATTTCTTTGTAAACCAAATATTGTCTCATCATTCAGGGTTGCATGATTCGTGTGAATTGGACGGTGAAAAAAGCGAACTTAAAAAGGATATACCAGCGGAGGTTAATACAAATGCGGAGAAAGATGTTTTAGATAAATTATCTTTCAAATGCGGAGCAAGTGATATACATCATTTGTCTCGTATGTTGTACTCTTGTCTTGTAGATGCAGACTATCTTGATACTGAAGCTTTTATGGACAAAGGGTCCTCAGAGTTGCGTGCAAATAAGACTGCATTAAAAGATTTGCTGCCAAAATTGGAAGCCTATCTTCGCAATCTGAAAGATAGAGCGGAGAATACAGAGGTGAACCATATAAGGTCAGAAGTGCAGTTGCGATGTGTTCAAACAGCTGTGTCGCCTATAGGTTTTTATAGTCTGACAGTTCCTACAGGTGGGGGCAAAACGCTTTCATCGTTGGTTTGGGCCATGAAGCATGCTATCCATAATGGACAAAAGAGAATTATTATAGCGATACCATATACAAGTATTATCGTACAGACCGTAGCTATATTGAGAGACATCTTTGGGGCAGAGAATGTATTGGAGCATCATAGCAATGTTGACCCAGAGCAAATAAAAGATGAGAAGCTCAGAGAACAGATGAAGTTGGCGACCGAAAGCTGGGATTATCCTATTGTGGTCACAACCAATGTGCAACTGTTTGAGTCGATGTTCAGCAACAAGCCGTCTGTTTGTCGCAAACTGCATAACATTGTCAATAGTGTACTGATTTTGGACGAGGTGCAGACGCTCCCCATGGGTTATTTGCAACCAATTGTAGATTCTTTGAAAACCTATAATAGCTTATTCAAGGTGTCTGTATTGTTCACCACTGCAAGTCAGCCTGTTCTGAGTGGCCTAATAGAGGGGTGTAATCCAATGGCATCATTTCAAGGAATAAAAGCAATCAATGAAATCATTCCCAAAGACTTCGGACTCCATGAGCGATTGAGAAGAGTAAAACTTGATATAGACAATTCGGGCAAATCATACGATGAAGTAGCGGAGATGCTTAAAGCACACAAGCGGGTGCTTTGCATCGTGAATACACGAAAGGACGCTAAAGAACTCTATGAACGTTTACCGCAAGAAGGCATAACCCTGCACCTTTCGAAGATGATGTGTCCTGCACATATTAGCGAGACAATAGAGCAGATAAAGACTGCACTCAAAGATGATGACAATGAAATTATCCGTGTGGTATCTACCCAATTGATAGAAGCTGGAGTTGACATCGACTTCCCCATTGTGTTTCGGCAAGAAGCTGGTTTGGACTCCGTATTGCAGGCAGCAGGCCGTTGCAACAGAGAAGGAAAGAAGGAAGTCTGTACTACATACGTTTTTAGTCTTGCTAAAGAGCACAACCTTCCTAAAGGCGGAATACAAAATGGTAACAATGCAAGGCTTAGTTTGGATCCGTCATCTGATTGGTTTGCTCCCGAAACGATGAGTAGTTATTTCCGTCAACTCTATTGTCGAAATGATAGTTTTGACAGAAAGGACATAAAGCATTACTTATACGATGTGCATAATATGTGTTTTGCCAGTGCAGCAGAGAAATTCCGGCTCATAGAAGATGCAGGAGAGACGGTTGTTGTATGTTGGGAAAATAGCATGGAACTGGTGCAGAAACTTCTGCAAAACGGGCCTTCATATCTGCTAATGAAGAAAATCTCAAAGTACTGTGTCAATATCTATCAAAGAGACTTTGAGGCATTATGCAAGATGGGCGTCGTGACAGAGAAAAGAGAAGGACTGTTTGTGGTAGATTACGCACAACAATATGATGAGCATATCGGTTTGCGCATTGATAACAATTGGGCAAATGAGTCGCTAATAATTTAAGAACTAACAATAAAAATAACTATGGAATATACAGACAAAGAATATTGCTTGGAAGTTTGGGGCGATATGGCTTGCTTCACTCGGCCAGAGCTAAAAGTGGAACGTGTAAGCTATGACGTTATTACGCCATCTGCTGCACGTGCCATATTTGAGGCTATATTTTGGAAGCCTGCCATTCATTGGCAGATAACCAAGATAGAAGTACTGAATCCTATCAAATGGACATCGGTACGCAGAAACGAAGTGGGTGCAGTTGCAAGCACTTCCTCTAAATCTCCCATATATATTGAGGAGAAAAGACAACAGAAAAACAGCCTCCTTCTGAAAGATGTACACTATCGTATTTGGGCAAAAATGGAATATCGTTCGGTTGCCAAACGAAAAGCGGAAGGAGATTTGTTCTCTCACGAACCGGGCAAAGATGAGAATCCTATGAAGTATTACCAAATGTTTGAGCGAAGAGCAAACAATGGCCAATGCTTCAACCAACCATACCTTGGCACTCGTGAGTTCTCAGCTTCGTTCCGTCTTGTCAATACAGAGGCTGATGACTTGAAACCTGCAATATCACCTGAGCAGGGCGGCAACAGAGATTTGGGAATTATGCTCTATGACATGGATTTTTCAGATCCAAAGAATGTTCAGGCTATGTTTTATCGTGCAGAGATGAAACAAGGTGTAATCATTGTTCCACCATTAAATAGTGAGGAGATTTTAAGATGATACTAAAGGCATTGTATGATTATTATAATAGGTGCGAGGGGCTCACTCCAAAAGGATTAGAAAATAAGGAAATCGGCTACTTGATTGTAATTGAACCAGATGGCACGTTTGTTCGGATAGAAAGTAGAATGCAAGATAAAAAGACTGCAGCTTCATTTGTTGTTTTACAATCTGTCAAACGATCAGGAACCAAATTTACTCCTAATTATTTTTGGGACAATTACGAGTATGTTATTGGAGGTAAAGAAGCAAATATTAAAAAACATAATGCGTTTATTCATATTATTGAATCTTTCAAATCCGGACTTCCTGAAAATAAGAATATAAATGCTATTTCAAACTTTTACAAAAAGTATAATGACATAGAAAAAGTTATTGAAAAGGATTCTTTATATGAGGATTTCCACAAGTCCAAAAAGAATATCTCGTTTCTTATAAATGGAGAATGCAAGATTGCCGCAGAAGATCCTGATATTCATGACTTCGTTTTGGCACAAAAGAATGAAGATAATAAAAAGGGTTTATGTTTGGTGTTAGGTGAAGACAGAAGTATATCAAGACTTCACACTACTATAAAACTTACAAAAGATACAGGGCCTTTAGTTTCATTTAAGACAGACCGAGGTTATGATTCGTATGGAAAAGAACAAGGTTACAATGCCCCAATCAGTGAAGATGTTGAATTTGCCTATACTACGGCTCTTAACACGATGTTGCAAAAAGGCTCACATAACAAGTTCATGGTAGGCAACCGTACCTTTGTGTTTTGGGCTTCGTCAAGCAAAGAGATCGCAGAGGAAGCAGAGGAGAGTCTTTTTGATATGTTGGGTTATTCAGATACAAAAGCGGATAATCCTAATGCCAAAATAGAGCAGGTTCGAAAGGTCTTTACCTCAATTTACTCAGGAGTGCTTAAAACCAACTTAGATGATCGATTCTATATATTAGGACTCGCTCCAAACTCAGCCCGAATAGCTGTAGTCTATTGGTCGGACACTTCTTTGAGAGATTTTGCAGGTATGGTTATTCGCCATTTTAATGACATGGAGATTGTGGATAACACCCGCAAGGATAAGAGGCCCTATATGGGTATAAGAGAAATTCTATCAGCTGTCACCCTCGGCGGCAAACAATCTGATGTTACTCCTAATTTGCCAGAAGCTGTAGTTAAGAGCATTTTTCAAGGAACACCTTATCCGTATACGCTCTTTTCTTCATGCATTAGGCGCATTAGGGCAGAAATCGGGGATAATGGAGCTAATAGAATTACTCGTATGGCAATTATAAAGGCCTATCTGAACAGACAAAATGATAACAACAAAAAAATAGAAGTTATGTTAGACAAAAGCAACACAAACCAAGGCTACCTTTGTGGTCGCCTCTTTGCTGTTCTTGACAAAATTCAAGAAGATGCAAACAACATTCATAGTATTCGTGAACGTTACATGAATGCAGCAAGTTCAACGCCTGCTTCGGTGTTTGCGACCATTCTGAACCTTTCTTCTCATCATTTGGAGAATCTTTCCAACGAGGGAACGAAAGTGTTTTATGAGAAACTAAAGCAGGAAATTATTGATAAGATTTCTGCTGATGGTTTCCCTGCGCATCTTGATTTGCAAGACCAAGGACGTTTCTTCGTAGGGTATTACCATCAAAGACAGGACTTCTTTACGAAGAAAGAAAAAGAGAATGAAGACTAAAATATAAACACTTAAAATATAAATATTATGGCTACAATGAATAATCGTTTTGATTTCGTTTACATGTTTGATGTACAGGACGGTAACCCTAATGGTGATCCTGATGCAGGTAATCTTCCCCGTATAGATGCAGAGACGGGCATGGGATTGGTAACAGATGTGTGCTTAAAAAGAAAAGTGCGCAACTATGTGCAAATTGCCAAGGGACTTTCCGACGGATTTGATATTTTTATCAAAGAGAAAGCTGTTCTCAATGACGAGATTGACAAGGCACATGACGATTCTGAAGTAAAGGGAATTAAAGATGCTAAAGAAAAAACTGCAGCTGCCCGTCGTTTTATGTGCAAGAACTACTATGACATTCGCACATTCGGCGCAGTGATGTCAACAGGTAAGAACGCTGGCCAGGTAAGAGGACCTATCCAGTTGACTTTTGCTCGTTCTGTGGATGCTATTGCGACAGCAGAACATTCTATCACACGTATAGCAGTAGCAACTCCAGGTGAGGCTGAAAAGCAAAATGGAGAAAACCATACAATGGGGCGTAAAGCAACCATTCCTTACGGACTCTACGTTTGCCATGGCTTTATCTCAGCTAACCTTGCCCGGCAGACCGGTTTCTCTGAGGAGGATCTCCAACTCTTTTGGGAGGCTTTGAAGAACATGTTTGATATGGATCGTTCTGCGGCTCGTGGCTTGATGAGTGCTCAGAAACTTGTTGTATTCAAACATGATTCTGTGCTTGGAAATGCTCCTGCCAACAAATTGTTTGATTTGGTTAAGGTTGAGAAGAATACAGACTCAGCACCAAGATCTTTCAAAGATTACAATGTAACGATTGACAAAGATGCCTTACCATCAGGTGTGACTGTTGAGGAACTCATTTAGTATCATTATGTATACTGAAGATGAAATGCTCATGTTGTCGGGGATACAGCACTTTATGTTCTGCCCCCGACAATGGGCTTTGATTCATATTGAACAGCAGTGGGCTGACAACAAGCTGACGGCGGAAGGGAATATCCTGCACCAGAATGTGGACAACCCTTTCTATCGTCAGAAAAATGGCGATGTCATAACCCTCCGCTCCTTGCATATAGCGTCTAAGGAGCTGGGGCTTTATGGCATAACCGATGCGGTGGAACTGCTGCCTTCTGACTCAGAAGAAGATGCCATCACTCATCAGAGATACAAAGGATATTGGAAACCTTATCCCGTGGAATATAAAAGAGGACACAGTAAACCTGACGAAAGAGATGAGGTGCAATTAGCCGCACAGGCTATGTGTCTGGAGGAAATGTATGGTATCAGCATTCCCTTTGGTGCGTTGTACTACGATGAGGTTAAGCATCGAGAAACTATTGCCATCTCAGACCACTTGAGAAAAACGACCCGGCAATGTGCCGTTCAAATGCATGACATCTTCAAAAGTGGAAAGATGCCGCCAGCAATAAAGAAGCACCATTGTAAGAACTGTTCACTAAAAGACATTTGTATGCCGGAAATGACTGATTGCATAAAAGTTTCAACGTATCTAAACAAAAATCTATATGAGGATATTACTTAACACATTGTATGTCACTACGCCGGAGGCTTATCTCAGCAAGGATGGGCTTAATGTCGTTGTGTCAGTCAAGCAGGATGAGGTGTTTCGCATACCAGTCCACAATATAGAGCAAATAGTGACGTTTGGCTATATGGGGGCAAGTCCGGGACTGATGAAATTGTGTGCGGACAATGGCGTAGGTCTTACCTTTCTTTCTCCACAGGGAAGGTATATAAGTCGTTCACAAGGGCCGACAAGGGGAAACGTGTTGCTTCGTAAGGCACAATACAGGCTCTCAGACGAGCCAAACTATGCCTTGCATCTCTCCAAGTTGTTCATTGCCGGTAAGATACAGAACTACCGGAATATTCTCAGACGGTTTGTGCGTGACAATGGCAGTGATGAGGCTGTAGAGATTGCGGCAGAAAGCCTGTTACGGTGTAAGCGTAAGGTGTTGAATGCAGACAATGTCGACAGTGTGAGAGGTATAGAAGGTGAGGCTGCAAATTATTATTTCGGTGTGTTCCCTCGGCTTATTTTGAATCAGAAGGCAGACTTTGCGTTTGATGGGCGTAACCGCCGTCCGCCAAAGGATGCTGTTAATGCAATGCTGTCGTTTGTATATACACTTATATGTAACGATATGGCTTCAGCTTTGGAGACGGTGGGACTTGATCCCTATGTGGGATTCTTGCATACGCTAAGGCCAGGACGGGTATCGTTGGCCTTGGACATGATGGAGGAATTGCGTGCCTACTTGGGCGACAGGCTCGTCCTTTCACTTATAAACAGAAAGCAAATATCAATCAAGGACTTTCTGAAACAAGGTGACGAGGGGATTGTCATGACTGACTCTGGACGTAAAACGATAATCTCTGCATGGCAAAGTCGCAAGAGAGAACAGATTACCCATCCTTATTTGAATGAGAAAGTGAGCATTGGTTTGTTGCCTTATATACAGTCAATGTTGTTAGCAAGGTTTATACGCAGGGATTTGGAAGATTATCCTGTATTTTTAATAAATTAGTTTGCTTATGTTTGTACTGATAACTTACGATGTGAATATAACGTCACCGAATGGTGCAAAGCGTTTGAGAAGGGTTTCAAAAGTTTGTCTGGATTATGGGAAAAGGGTTCAGAATTCGGTGTTTGAATGTGTGTTGACCGAAACTCAGTTTGTTCTTCTTAAAAATCAGTTGAAAGGTCTTATTGAAGAAGAGCAAGATAGTGTGAGATTTTATCTTTTGGGGAATAACTGGAAACGTAGAATAGAAACGATTGGTAAGAATTTTGGACTTGATTTTACTGGTGAATTGATCATATAGAGCAATGAGGGTGCGAACCTCGAGTGCTGCATAAAAACATGGGAGGTTCGCAGTTGTTGTTTCTCAATATTTTATATTCATTTTTTTGTCTCGCATTTATTATATCAATATTTTTTGACTAACTTCGCGAAATGCTTACCTTATTAAGTTGATATTCAGACATTTGCTGAATATACAGTCGCACCCCGTGTGGGTGCGTGGATTGAAACCACAAAGTAGCTGAAGGGAAAATCTCACCGCAGCACGTCGCACCCCGTGTGGGTGCGTGGATTGAAACTTCAAATAGAAACAAGGCTCGCATAAAGGTAGCCGTCGCACCCCGTGTGGGTGCGTGGATTGAAACAACCTCTAAGCGGCCATAAAATTGCCGAGTTTTGTCGCACCCCGTGTGGGTGCGTGGATTGAAACGACAAGGCGAAAGAATTAAACGCCCTTGTACCACGTCGCACCCCGTGTGGGTGCGTGGATTGAAACTTTAAGTCTTATTTCCATATACTTCTAATGTTTGTCGCACCCCGTGTGGGTGCGTGGATTGAAACAAAAAGGGAGATATACCGAACCCGAAAGGGCGGGTCGCACCCCGTGTGGGTGCGTGGATTGAAACCGGTTTATCCTTATAGTGCTACCACAATTCGGCAGTCGCACCCCGTGTGGGTGCGTGGATTGAAACAGACGGACGGAGGTCATTAAATCCAAACGCGAGACGTCGCACCCCGTGTGGGTGCGTGGATTGAAACAAATCTTGGTTATGGTCCTCGGTATTATGATTATGTCGCACCCCGTGTGGGTGCGTGGATTGAAACAATGTTCCATTGATTTTGCTGGGCAGCCATTTTCGTCGCACCCCGTGTGGGTGCGTGGATTGAAACAACATAATTGCAGCCGAATTTTTGCGAGTGGCGGGGTCGCACCCCGTGTGGGTGCGTGGATTGAAACACGTGGAACACTTAAAACAGAAAACGAAATGAACGTCGCACCCCGTGTGGGTGCGTGGATTGAAACAAGTGTACCAAGTTGTGAGAGCATATCAGCAGAGTCGCACCCCGTGTGGGTGCGTGGATTGAAACCTCTTGTGCCGGATTTGATGTGGTTTGTGGTAAGTCGCACCCCGTGTGGGTGCGTGGATTGAAACTGTTGTTTTTTGTCTTTGTACTTTGTCTTTAAGGTCGCACCCCGTGTGGGTGCGTGGATTGAAACAGATTTGCAGAGAAAAATAATGTGAAAGTGAGGGGTCGCACCCCGTGTGGGTGCGTGGATTGAAACACGATAGACGGAGTTAATTTACTTTCTCTATCAACGTCGCACCCCGTGTGGGTGCGTGGATTGAAACAAATCGTTATGTTCAGCAAGCCAGCGATGTTAGTCGCACCCCGTGTGGGTGCGTGGATTGAAACTGAAACCGATTGAAAATCTTAAATGGATTGTCAGTCGCACCCCGTGTGGGTGCGTGGATTGAAACTGCCTCCCCTGCTACTGCTTCGCAGGGTACGAAGTCGCACCCCGTGTGGGTGCGTGGATTGAAACATCATGAGAGATTTATATTCTTTTTTAGCCGTTGAGTCGCACCCCGTGTGGGTGCGTGGATTGAAACAAATGATGAATGTGACAGAAGTTACTGAACCAATGTCGCACCCCGTGTGGGTGCGTGGATTGAAACCATGTGTTGTTTGTAGCATCTATCAGCCATGGCGGTCGCACCCCGTGTGGGTGCGTGGATTGAAACTCGGAAAAAGTTTTATCTACCATATTGGCACAGTGTCGCACCCCGTGTGGGTGCGTGGATTGAAACACGCCAGAAGGAGATGCCTTTGTTTTCGCTACAGTCGCACCCCGTGTGGGTGCGTGGATTGAAACTATGTATGAATTTAACTGACATTTAACACGTACGTCGCACCCCGTGTGGGTGCGTGGATTGAAACTGATGAAGATTGGGCTAATAATAACTCTCGTCTTGTCGCACCCCGTGTGGGTGCGTGGATTGAAACACTCTCACTTGCCACTCGTTGCGCCCGCTCTGGGTCGCACCCCGTGTGGGTGCGTGGATTGAAACTTATATTTAGTAAGGTCAAGTAAACGAGATGTGCGTCGCACCCCGTGTGGGTGCGTGGATTGAAACTGATACTACGGGCTGGTTTCCTGCATCGCATAAGGTCGCACCCCGTGTGGGTGCGTGGATTGAAACGGTTGCCTGCACCCTATACAAGTAACTTGTGCAGAGTCGCACCCCGTGTGGGTGCGTGGATTGAAACAAGTGCGAGGACTTCTCCGAGTTTATATTCGGGCGTCGCACCCCGTGTGGGTGCGTGGATTGAAACGATACATATAACAATGTAGTATACAACAAATTGAAGTCGCACCCCGTGTGGGTGCGTGGATTGAAACAAGGTTTACCCTACTATATTAAATAATATTTTCAGTCGCACCTCGTGTGGGTGCGTGGATTGAAACTTAGGGTCGCGCAAGTAGTTAAGCCGTCGTGTGGTCGCGCCCTGTGTGGGTGCGTGGATTGAAACAAAGTACGGAAATAAAATACTACCTTTGCACGCCTCGGTCGCACCCTGTGTGGGTGCGTGGATTGAAACTACGAAAGTCTGTATTTTCCGGGTAAGACTGGGCAGTCGCACTCTGTGTGCGTGGATTGAAACCAGCATGATTACAATGCAAGGAACGACCCAAAACGTCGCATCCTGTGTGGTGCGTGGAATGAAACAAAAGATTGACGCAACGTGCAGTAGATGCGCGTGGCCGCACCCTGTGTGGGGGCGACGATTGAAACAAGCAGAATGCATACAAATAAAAAGGGTAAACGAAGATGGAAAGTTCGTTTACCCTTTGCTAAATCATTGATTATTGGTAATTAAAGTTTTCTGCCCACTGTTTTTGGAGAGACTTTAACCATTGCTTAGTCAGCCGGTTCGAGGCAGGCGTCGAGCAAGGTTTCGATGGCTTCGCGGTCCATGTTCTGGCCAATGAAAACGAGCTTTTGCATGCGGTCGCCGTAGGTGTCGTCCCAGTCGTTCATGACCGAGGGGTTCTGTGCCTTAAACTGCTCAAACTCCTCGGCAGGCATGGTGGCATACCATTGTCCGGCCTGGCTGAGCGACACTTGCTTGCCAGCCTGCTCAAATACATAACACATGTCGCGCTCTGTGCCAAAGTAGCAAATGCCCTTGCAACGAATCACACTCTTGGGCCACAGACGCGCTATGAGCTGGTCGAACTCTACCATGTTGAAGGGACGGCGACGCTTGTATACAAAGGTGCCAATGCCGTATTCGAGTGCTTCGCCCTCTTCCTCGTTCTCAAGGCCGTGGCAGTGCTCATGGTCGTGGTGGTGATGGTGATGTCCGTGTTCGTGATCATGCTCGTGCTCGTGGTCGTGATGCTCGTGCTCGTCATCGTCGTCATTGCCTTCGACGGCCTCGATCCAGCGCGCCGAAGTTGCTACGCGTTCAAAATCGAAGTCGTTGGTGTTGATCAGACGGTCGAGGTCAACGTCGCAGTAGTCGCAAGTGATGATTTCGGCCTTGGGCTGCAACTCGCGCAGAATGGCTTTGATGTGGTCAAGTTCCTGTGCGCTGACCTCAGATGCCTTGTTGAGCAAAATCATGTTGCAGAACTCTACTTGCTGAATAACCAGACTTGCAAGGTCGTCCTCGGCCATGTCCTTCTTGTTGAGATCGTTGCCGCCCGCAAATTCGTCGCGCAGGCGCAAGGCATCTACTACGGTCACCACAGAGTCGAGCTTGGCAATGCCCTTGGTGGCCAGGTTGGGGTACATGCTGGGGTAGGCACAGATGGTTTGAGCAATGGGCGCCGGTTCGCAGATGCCGCTGGCCTCGATTACGATGTAGTCGAAGCGCTGTTGTGCCACAATGTCGCTGAGTTGCTGCACGAGGTCCATTTTGAGTGTGCAGCAGATGCAACCGTTCTGCAGGGGTACAAGGCTGTCGTCACCTTCGCCCACAATGCCGCCTTGTGCTATGAGGCTTGCGTCGATGTTAACCTCGCCAATGTCGTTGACAATGACGGCAAATTTGATGCCTTTCTTGTTAGAAAGTATACGGTTGAGCAGGGTGGTTTTGCCACTGCCCAGATAGCCTGTGAGCAACAGTACGGGGGTGATATTTGGTGTCATGATATGTTTGTTTTTACGCGTTAGTGTAATTAGTTGATTGGTAAGTTGGTTAAGTTTTTACGTTACTTGTCACTTTGTGTAGAACGCAAAGAGTGGTGCATAACCTATTTACTTGTTAGCCTATGGCTTTGTTAACCAAGAGTCCCGTTTCTAACGGATTTATTCCTTGTATAAAAGGCTCATGTGCCGTTTCAGCGCATGAGCCTTTAATAGTAGTGTAGCGTGATGACGCTGGGATAAAACTTATTTAGCAAGCGAAGTGCTGCCAGAGCCAATCATCTGTCCGTCGGCAAAGATGTAGGCAGAGTAGGCGCCGCCGCTGAGGAACTCGCTGACAGGCACGTAGAGTGTGACGTGTACCTCCTGTCCGGAATACTCGATGGTTTTGGCGGCAGAGTAGCCAATGGCGCGGTTTTCGTAGCGGAAGGTGCCGCTTTGGTTGACTACTTGCTGGCCAGGTTTGAGCAGACGGACGTAGACGGTGCGGTTGCCAGCCGAGGCAGTCACGTTGCGTGTGATGGTGAATGAAACGGCAAAGCGGGCAATGTCCTTGCTCTTTTTAGCACTTTTGCCGTTCTTTTTCAGCGGTGTGATGCTGATGCCCGTGGCGTCGAGCTGTGCCGCTATGGCCACACGCTCGTTGAGGTGTGAATTTTCGGCCTGAATGTTGGTATTCTCCATGCGCACGCGTTCAGCATCGGCACGTGCCATGTCACGTTCGCCAATAAGGGCGTGGTTGGCTTGCTGCAGCGAGTCGACCTGGCGAATGTAGTCGCGCAGTACGGCACGCACTGTGGCCAGTTCGCGTTTCAGACGCAGAATTTCAGCCGAACTGTTGGCCTTTGTGTTTCGCAATTCCTTGAGCAGAGCTTCGGCACGTGCCTGCTCCTGGTTGAGCCGGTTGACAAGGGAGTCGTCCTTGATGCCTTTTTTCAGCTCGCCATATTGGCTGGCAAACTCGGCATATTGGTTTTCCATTTCCTTTTTGTCGAGTTCGGCCAGTTGGCGCAGTTCAGCCAATTCCTTCTCCTTGTCTTCAAGTTTTTTCTTGTCGCCGTTGCAGGCCACAAGACCGCCAAGCACCGACAGGGTGAACAAGGCAAGCAGCAGATGTGTTATTCTCTTCATCATGTGTGGTGTTTGCCCCAAGGGGAATATGTGTCTTTTTATTCAATAACGGTAGTCCAGCCGTGCACGTCAGGTTCTGTGCCATACTGAATGGCGCGCAGGTGCGTGTAGAGCTTTTCGCTCCATGGGCCCGGTTTGCCGTCCTTTGAAATGACGTAGCTCTTGTGGTTCTCGAGGTCGTCAATTTTGCGTATCGGACTGATTACAGCGGCTGTGCCACAAGCGCCGGCCTCCTCGAAGGTAGAAAGTTCCTCTTCGGGTATGGGGCGCACTTCCACCTCCATGCCGAGGTCCTTGGCCAGTTGTTGCAAGCTGCGGTTGGTGATGGAGGGCAGTATAGATGATGACTTGGGCGTGATGTACTTGCCGTCCTTGATGCCGAAGAAGTTGGCAGCGCCGCATTCGTCGATGTATTTCTTTTCCTTGGCATCGAGGTAGAACTCAGAGGCATAGCCGGCGTCGTGAGCCATTTTGTTGGCAGCAAGACTTGCAGCGTAGTTACCACCCACCTTGTAGCGTCCGGTGCCGAGTGGTGCAGCGCGGTCGTACTCGCGTATGATAACGTAGTCGTTTGTGGCAAATCCGCCCTTGAAGTAGGGGCCTACCGGGCTGACAAAGATGACGAACAGATATTCGTTGGCGGGGTGAACACCCACTTGTGCGCCTGTGCCGATGAGCAGCGGACGTATGTAGAGCGAGGCGCCGCTCTCGTAGGGCGGTACAAAGCGCTCGTTGAGTTTGACCACCTTCTTGACCATAGCCTCGAAGAGTTCGGTAGGCAGTTCGGGCATCAATATGCCGCGGCAAGTGCTTTGCAGGCGCTCAGCATTGTCTTTGATGCGGAAAGCGCGGATTTTGCCGTCGGGGCAGCGGAAGGCTTTCATGCCCTCGAAGGCTTCCTGGCCGTAGTGCAAGGCAGTAGCAGCCATGTGTATGTTGATGATTTCGGAAGAGCTTACTTCAATCTCTCCCCATTTGCCGTTGCGGTAGTAGCAGCGCACATTGTAGTCGGTGGGCATGTAACCAAACTTGAGGTTGGCCCAATCAATATTCTGCATATTACTCTGTGTTTAGTTGTGCCGGCAGGCGGAATGGCAAGTGCAGGCTTGCCAGAGCTGGTTCTGCCAGCGGCTCAGTTTAATATTGGCGCAAATTTAAGCATTATATTGATAAAGTGTACGTGCTGCATGACTATTTTTAGCATATTGTGTAGTTTGGACTTGTTGTGTGGTGAACTATGTGAGAGGGAAAGTTGGTTTGCCAAACGGTGGGGATACTGCACCAAATTCCTGACTTTATCACTTTTTGTGCCATTGAATGATGTGTATTGAAAAACGATGCTGTCCGGTGAAACCATTTTGATATTAAAGCTCACGGATCACGTCGATCGCACGGATTTTTCGCTAAGTGCTTTAGCACCACGGAGATGACGGAATTGACGGATTTTATGTGCATGCAATGCTCATAAAATGTGGTACTAAAGCACTTAGCGAAAAATCCGTGCGATTGGTGTGATCCGTGAGCATGAGCTATAATATCAGAATGGTTTTGCTATACTACAAGAACTTACACACCGAGTATCTTACATCTTACACAAATACGTTGCAACTCATTGATTATCAATATATTGCTCAGTGTAAGATGCTGCAAATTCCACCTACACGCAACCTGCACAACCTACACACCCCACACGCTGCCACACGATACCATCACGGGAGGGCGATATTACGGTATAGGGGAGTAGAAAAGTCTGTTGCTCCGACAAATTTTTCTACGTCCCTATGGCGTAAAACCCACCGCGTACAACAAAACCGATTGCAAGGCAACGGGGTGGGGGGTGTAAGATGTATGTAGGGGTGTGTAAGATGTTTTGAAATCATCTTACACTCTTGAAATATTTGAATATCAACTTGTTACGTGCAAAAAGTGTAAGATGGCAGAAAAAGCACACACATTCATTTATAAGAGGGCTGACGGGGAGGGGACAAATATTTGTGTACAAGTTGCATGCTTTTTTTGATGGGTACAATGCCTTCGTGTGACCTATGCGGTACTTTTGCTCTTATGTTCTCCGCGTCAGCGGCAGATTTCATAATTCATGGGCTATGTGAAAAGGAAAATTAGTTTGCCTATTGGCGGAAATGCGGCACCATTTTATATCGAACTAATTTCGGACATCGGCTCATAATGGCTTGTCCTGGGTAGCCGTTGGACAGATTGTTAGAAAAAAAACGCCGCAAAATTTGGCGGGTTTGTAATAAAGTGCTACTTTTGCACCCGTATTCGAGAGCAATGCTTCCCGGTACACTCCATTTTTTATGTTTGATTGGGGTATGGTGTAATGGTAACACTGCAGATTCTGGTCCTGCCTTT
>ERZ1023869.259-NODE-259-length-18229-cov-8.318422_pt1 | contig 18229 bp, 19 predicted proteins | sample MGYA00380390_ERZ1023869 | MGnify/ENA primary metagenome ERZ1023869 (study PRJEB33179, sample SAMN07449005) | human gut metagenome | biome: Human-gut; feature: Human associated habitat; material: Faeces | host: Homo sapiens | place: India: Bhopal | collected...
GATCTAAATCATATTTATTAACAGATAATTGATTTATCATTGTTTCTAATTCTGATTTAATATTTTTTATTTCATTAGGGTTATCGTTTTTTGTAACAACTACTTTTGTTCCTACTTTTCTATTACCTATTAATCCACCAATATTTAGATTTGAACTGAATTTAGATATTCCTAATTTTCCTATTCCTGTTAAATCTGCTACTGAATTTAGATTATTTGCTATATCTCCTAACATTCCATACCCTAATATAGATCCTGCATCTCCTATGATTGATTCAAAATTCTTAAATAAATTTTTAGAATCTCCTAAGCTATTAGAAAGATTTCTTGTATCGTTTGTAAATGATACAAATTTTTTCTTTATATCTATTTTTTTAATTTCTTTTATTTGAGGTTTTAAAGTTTTATACAATTTTGTTATACCTTTTATAGAATTTACTTTTCCATCAAAATTTTTTATATTGCCTTCTATTATAGAAGATTGTTCTTTGGTTTTGCTCCAAGCATCTATTAAAGCGTTAGTAGAAGTACCGACATTTGAAAATGTATTTAATAGATCTGATGGCAATACATAATTTGTAGCAGCTGCTTTAATAGATTCAATTTTATTGACAAGATCGGACCCTGTAGAACACATACTTCCTAAATTAGATGCATAAGTAGTTGATACATTCTTATTAGATTGAATATTTTTATTATTATTAGATGACAGAGTATCTGAATTTACTCCAGCTTTATCAATACTTTTACTTAAAGGATCAACAATATCTTGATCATTTACATAAGTAGTAGCACCAGTATATTTTTCTATCTCATGACAAGAATAAATAGTATTTTCTGATTCTTTCTTTATTTCTTTGAATTTTGTTTCTAATGTTTGAAGCTTCTTATAATTAGAATTAAATAAATTTAAATTAGAATTTATACTAGATATGGCAGATTGAGTAAATGATAATTCCATAATTGGTATATCTACAGATTCTCCATCTATATCTACAGTAACTGTTTCTGGGATATCTCCTAAACTTTTATTTAATTCTTGGCTTATTTTTCCAACTTCTGATGTCAAAGGACCTAATACATCTAATACACTATTTGACATTTTTTGTTGCATTATATATATATCTTCTACCATAGTTATATTATCTAAAATAAAATTTTCTACAGCTTCCGAAACAGTATTGGTTATTCTATTTATATATCCTTTTACATCTAAAATATCTCCTTTTGTTTCTACAGTATTTTCTGGATTTGGATTTATTATAGCTTCTAATTTATCAACTATCTTTGCAGTATCATGGTCTACTGTATATTTTGAATCTAATGCATTTATGTCTACATAATATTGTTGTTTAGTTTCATCTACATACATTCCTTGTTTAACAGCTTCTGATTCTGTTGTAGGATGAATATGTATCATTACATCATTATATAATTCATCTTTCTTTTTTATTCCTTTTCCAGATCTAGATATTAAATACGTACACATTGGTTCATCTATAAAAAATAAATATTTTGTTTCATAGAATACAGATACAGAATTCATAAATTCTATATATTTAGCTGTAGTATCTTGTGGAGGTATTATTAATTGAGGTTTTATAGGATTATATTTAAAAGGTTCTAATAATAGATGGGAACCACTTATACAAGATACAGTAGTGCTTTGCATATCTACGTTATATAGTATAGAATTGGCTACATTTTTATTTGCATCTATACATTGTTTACTCATCAACCCTATATAAACTTCTTTATACACATCTTCTCTAGGTTTTGTATTTGTTAGTTTAGATTCTATATAATCCAATTCTTTATTATAGTTTATATCATTATTTATAAACACATTAAATTCATCGTCTATATATGGTTCTGTAGTTTTGTCATTAGATTCTGTAGCTTTATCAAATTTTTCTATTGTTAATTTTATTGCAACATTTTTAGCATTTTTTATTATTATATCATATAAGTTTTTATCTATACTTAATCTATCCATCATAGTTTGCATATTTTTTAATTGATAATCTGAAATTCTAATTAAATTTGTAAAATTCTCTGGTTTTAAATATAATTTTTCTTCAGATCCTGGTATAAGAACTTGTCCATTTATTTTAAAATGCCATTGCATAATATCACTCCTAAACTAATTTATTTTAATAATATTTATTGGATAGACTCACTGAAGAGTCTATCCAATAAATATTTATTTTTTAGATTTTGATTTAGTCTTAGTATAAGATAAATTAGTTTTCAAAATAGAATTCTGTTCTTCTATATCTGTATTAAGCTTTATATCATTAGGTTCAGATAAAGATTCGATATTAATTTCAGAAGAACTTGTAGATTCTATAGGATTATCTATTGTTACTTCACCTCCTATATCAACCTTAGTCGGCCCCTGGGGGTCTTCATCTGGGTTTAATTCCTTTTTTACTTCTTCTAAATATTCATTTCTTTTGTTTTTCTGAGCTTCTAAATCAATATCTTCCTCATCGATAGGAATAGTAGCATTTTCTGGAACTTCTGTTCCTCCATTAGAAGAGGAATAATTATCTTTAGTAAGTTCAATAAAACTTCCATCATCTTTTAATTCTCTTACAACACATCCTCTTTCAATAGCTTTTAGAATAAGAGAATGTGGCATAATAACTGCATGGCTATAACCAGTAACAGCTCTATAATTTAATTGAATACCAGCAGGGGCATATAAATCAACTACTTTAGCATCAGCCATTATTAAAATCTCACCTTTCATTTATATTTTAATAATATAATAAAATTTTAAATATTATTATCGCTATGTCAATTTAATAAAATACCTATATTTATTAATCCTGGTTCTTTATTTATTATTATTTCTTCATCTGGAAAAATATTTTTGGCTTCATTTATCAAATTTTCAGAATACTTTTCTAATATATCATTCCTATTTACAGATTTATTATATATAGAAAATAGAGAATAGTATTTTTTATTATCTTCTGTAAATCCTATATAATTATCTAAATATATATCAGTAAAATTAGAGTTATCTTCATTAAACAGAATATTATCAGAAATTAGATTTAATTTGTCTTCTATAATACTTATAGTCCTGTATTCTTTATCTTCAATAATATAATCTTCGTGTATTCTATATAAAGGGGTATCAGCATTATCATCTACTATATTTTTCTTTAATTCTGCCATTATACACATTAATTGTGAAAAATTATTATTTGTCAATCTAAGATAATTGTATTTTCCTAAATTAGTTATCATTTGTTCTTTTGCTAATTGTTTTGATCTATAAATTGGCATATTTCTATTATTAGGATTATTTCCACCATCTTTAACTTCTATTATTAAATTATAAGGTAATAATAGAAAATCTGTTATCCAGTGATGAACTTTTCCATTAAATTTATATTCCAAAATAGGTCCAGGAGCTATAACTTCATCTGATTTAAATTCCATTATTTTATCTAAAAATTCCATTAAATGTTTTTCATATTGACCAGTATAAGTAAATATTTTCCCATCTGACCATTTATATTTTCCAGATATTCTTCTATGTGCTAACATCTTTTCTTGATGCTTTGGATCGTCTAATAAATGAGTTTTATTATATACTCTCATCATTCTAGATTGGTATATTTCTTTTACTTTTTTAGCACATTTCGGAGAACCACATAATCTATTATATTTTTGAGTTTTCTCATTCCATGTAGTAGGTTTTCCGCATATGGTACAAACTCCATGACCTTTTTTATCATTTATTACATCATATGCCATCCTATATGCTGTATAATCATCTGGAAGCATATCATCATGTTTTTTATCTATATGCTTGTATAAATTATATCTATCATATCTTTCTGTACAATAAGGACAATTATATTTCTTCATTATCAATACCTCCATTTTAATTGAATGTATTTGTATCAAAAAAAAAATAAAGAGAAGTTAAGCAACTTCTCTTTATTTTTAATTAATTATTTTCTTTTTGGTTTAGAGTTTTTAAATGTTATATAATTTGTTTTCACCTCTTTAGATTGATCTTGTACAGCATTAATAGCAGTGAATACCATGGATCCTAATACCATAGCACTACCAATTAATTTGAATAAACTGCTTCTTCTTTCGTTGTTATTATTTTTGTTTTCGTTGTTGTTGAACATTTTTCATTTCCCCTTTGTTTTTAATATTAGAAATTATAAACTTTGTGGCATATGCCAAACTTTTTCCAACTAAATAAGATGGAGATGTGTATCTTTTTATACCTAATATCATTTGATAATCACCTCCTTTTTTATTTAATTTACACATATATAGTATATAATTATAATTTATTTTAAAAGCCCCATATCCGAGATGGATATGGGGATATTATTTATTGTTTTTGATTAGTATAAGAAGAAACATGCACTTGCATTACTACCATTAAATCTTTATATAAAGATGCTACAGCTGTAGCTTTAGCATTAAACATATCTTTTAGTATTTCTGATACTATTTTATGTTTTTGCATTTTTGTTGATTCTATTTTTTCACCATTTGGTTTTTTGTATAAAATATTTTTATTTTTGTTAATATTATTATTAGCTGTATTTTGTTTATTATTTGTATTTCTATTTATTTGTACTGTAGTTGGAGAATTTTGTGTATTTTGTGGAGTTGGTACATTGGCTGCTTCTTTTACCATATTAGCATTTTTATAAGGGTTAGTAGACGCCATCATATTATTTCTATTATTATTAGAATTAGTAATAGAAGGAATAGTTTGTTGATTAGTTATAGGGTCTCTATTTATATAAGTTATTATAGAATTTCCATCTTGTTCTATTAATCCTACTATAGTTCTATATTTTTCACAAAATTCATATGCTATATTCAAAAGATTTGCAGTATCTTCTCTATTCAATGTACTTTTAGTATCCCCTCCAGAATAATAATCTTTACAAAAACTATCAAATGGAGATTTTCCATCATATTTAGGTATCAAATATGATTTTAACCATAAATGGTTTGTTTTATCAGATAAATTTATTCTATCTATATCTATTCCATTTATAGCTTTATTTATTGGTAAATTTATTCTATTTAAAGCTGCTTTTATATTTGGGAATCTTTTTGCATTCGCTCCTGCTTTGACTGGATATTTTGCATGATTTAAAATTATTTGTTGATTAGATTTCAACCATTGCTCATATTTTTTTATTTGTGATATAGAAAACGTTTTATATCTTGTCATTGTAGTTCTTATATTTTGTATTAAAGTACCTTTCCATGTATTATACCACTGACTAGCAACTTCGTCTAATGTTATATTATTAATTATTTCTTCATTTACTAAAAAAATATTCATATCTAATTTTTGATCTAATAATGACAATTGATGTTGGTATTTTAAATCTTCTTGTAATAAATTAATTGTTTCCATTTATTTCACTAACTTTCTCTTTTAATTTATCTAAATTTTTGTCATCTCCATATTTATCCAATATCTCTTTAGCATCAGAAACATCTAATTCATATAATTCTCTAGGAGGATCTGGTAAATCTCTTACAACTAATTTATTTCCTGGCTCTTTAAATAAATATAATCTTAAATCAGATAAAACAAATCCAATTTTTGTAAAACTTATACCTAATGAAACAGTATAACCTTCTATATCTACTACTATATGATATATAGCACCTACACCTAATTTAACACCTAAATATGTGAGCATCATTTTACATGGAGTTGATAATAATATATTAGCACCAGGTAGAGGAATTAGGTCTGCTGCGGTTATAGATATTAATTCATCTATATATTCATAAGTAACTCTTTTAGCAAATTGTTTTACATCTAAATCTCTCCATTCGGATAAAAAATAATTCCAAATACTTGTTTCTTGAAATTCTTTTGGAGAACATTTTCTGTATGAAGGATTTTTCTTCATAACATCTTCTATTGTTTTTAATATATAATTATATAATTTTTTATTTCCTTTATGCTTATTTAAAGTAGATACTGTTAATTCATTTAATTTAACATCTACAAATTTATTTATCATATTTCCTACAGCTAATTTTACACAAACATACAATAATCTTTTTAATGCTTCTATTTGTTCTGGAGTTAGTTCATTTAATTTATCTTTAAAAGTACTATTTCCTGTGGATTGTGAATATTTTAAATTATTTTTAAATAAAATAGCATTAGAATTAAGCTTATATGGTTCAATTAAACAACGTTTTTGGATAAATTCAAATAATTCTTTTTCTTTCTTTGTAGATATACTAGACGTAGTTTTAAAATAGCTCATTTACTTATTTTCTCCTTTTCCAGAATGTATTTCTTTAATCTATTATTATCTCCTACTGTATCAAATGGTATATTATATTCTTCCATTTTTCTTATTATATTATTTGCTAATTCTCTTTCATATTTTGGGTCAACATGATTAAACATTCTTATAGCTGCTAATACATGAGATTTATCAGGCATTGGATATTTTTTCAATTCAGGTATTCCAAATTCTTTTCTTTCTGAACTTTTTAATTTATCTTCGTGTATTGTATTTATTTTTATTTTTGGTTTTTTAATTTTTCTAGTAGGAGCTGTATCTACGTATAATTTTTGTGCATCATCAGTCATATCATTTATTATTTCTGATATATATTTAGTATATAATAGAACTTGTTTAGTATAAACTTTCCAATATAAACAAAATGCTTCAAATAATTTATTATAATCTTTTATTATATTATACATAGATTCGTCGCAATTATCTTTATCTAATCCTTTTATATTTATGCAAGTTTTGTATGTATCTTTTATATCTTCTTTTAATTTTGACAATTCTTTAGATTGTTCTTGTAATAATTTATATATTTTTTTTGAGTCAGAAGCTGTTTCATCTTTAAATTCTCTTATTTTTTTTAATAATTCTTTAATAGTATATGATCTATTAGATATAAGAAGTTTTGATGAATTTAAAACTATATATTCATGATATTTTTCTTCACCAGATAAGAATTTCTTATCTATATTTTTTAAAAGATCATTTTCTTTTATTCCTTTTTCCCATTCTTTTACTTTTAATACATCTTTACTATCTAATATTCTACTTCTTATTCTATCTATAGGAGGGTATCCAAATTTATAATATATTTTTTCTTTTACATAAATATTTAAATCATATATTCTTTCTTCTTTTTTATACATTTTTTCTATTATTTGTAACTTCTGTTCAGATGTGCATAAATTATTTATAGTTTTTCTTACAACTTCTGTAAATATATAGTTTATCCAAGACGATATATATTTTTTTAAAATAATATTCTTTTCTCTATTTGCAAACTTTATTACTCCATTGATATCTAATGAAGAATTTTTAAATTTAGTTAAAATATCTTTATATATATCTAAATATTCTTTATTTGCACTTTCTAACATACAATAATACGATTTATCTAATTCATATTCTTCATCTATTGGTATATTATATTTTTTTATATTATTTTTATTTTCTGTTATTGTAGATTCTAACAACCAATTCAATTTAATTTTCTCCTTTCTTCTTTATATGTTATAATTAAGTACTCTTTTATAATAAAATATAAGGATAGGTCATAATGACCTATCCTTAATAATATTTTTATTTATTATCTGTTGCATTTTGTAATTTTCTCAAAAGAAAGTCAATAACTTCGGCTAATTTTAAACAAGCACGTTTAATTATTCCTGCTTTATCTCTATATCTTTCTACTTTAGCTAAATCCATCCATTTAGCATAAACTTTTCTTAAAGATTGAATTTTTTTAGCAATCCATGTTTTAGGTTTTGTCATAGATTGCTTTTTAAGATGTTTAAACATTTTTCTAGCCGTATGAATATCATAAGCCAATCCTGCTCCCCATCCAAGAGGTCCTCCAAATACAGTACCAACATGTTGTCCTGGTCCTAATACTGTTACATGAGCTATACTTGTTTTTTTAGGATTTCTTTTTGCAAATCCATATATTCCGGCAGCTGCTTTATCAGTAATTGACGCTTCTTGTAAAGAATTAAAACATTCTTCATTAACAAAAGTTTCTTCAAAATTGTCTATAAATCCATCAATAAAATCTAAATCTCCTGATTCAACTACATAAGAAAAAATTTCCTCACAAACAGAATCTAATTCTTTATTATTATTTATTATCATATTTACAAATTCCTTTCTTTTCATTATAAAATATCTATCCAGCCATATTTTGCAATTTGACCATTAATTGATCAATTACTTTTAATATTTTTGCAGCTACTCTTTTTAACATTCCTGCTTTTTTAGGATTTTTTTGAGCTTGAATCATTAGATTTCTATATATTTTTCTAAAAGATGCTATTTTCTTTCCAATAAAAGATTTAGGAGATTTTTGTTTTTTGGCTAATTTAAGAAGTTTATATGCAATAACTCCTGCTGCAGCCCCTCCTAAAATACTAATTCCTATTTTTCCTCCTTTTTTAGCTATATCTATATTTCTATTTTTTATGAGTTCTTTTTTCAAATCTTTTAAATCTTGTTTATTTTTTTTAATAAGATCTGTTAAATGTATTATTTCACTATTGTTATTACTTACGTCTTTAAAAATAGTATCATTGTATATTTTTCTTCTATGAGCACTTATATGATTAGGTTGAATATAACGACCATTTTTTTTTCGACGCAAAATATTATAAGATATATAATTTTTATGTTTATTAGAAAATTTATTTATTCTTTTTCTTTTAGGAAGTTTTCCCCATTTATGCATAATATTATATCTTGAGAATTTGTCTAAATTCATTATATCATTTTTATGGTAGTCATGCAATGCAAGATTATTATAAACATCTTTTGATCTCAATTTTTTATTTTTTTCTCTTAATGCCTCTCTATCATTATATAAATTTTTTCTATCATTTAAAATATTTTCTTTTTTATCTTCAAAATTATCACTATATCTCCAAGGGTGTTTTAATGCATGTTGTATATATTTCCTTTTTAAACCAAATTTTATTCCACTTAATGAAATTTCATTAAGTAAACTGTTTGTATAATCTACACATTCTTGATATATTTTATTATATGGGCTAATAGGTTTAATTACATAATTTTCAAATAAATTTACTATATCTGGTTCTAATATAATATCTTCTTCATTAATTATTACTGGGGTGTCATTTGGTATTTGTTTAATAATATCTGTGGGGTTATTGTTATCATTGTATTCACAAAAATTTATTATATCATTTAAATATATCCCAAAATTATTAGTATATATATTATTTAATTTATATGATTCTTGTTCTGTTAGGATTATCATATTATCATAAACATTATTACTATTACTTATAATCATTTATAATATCTCCTTTTACTATTGTTTTTATTAGATAATCTATTTCTTATTTTATTTATTAATTCTTGAATTTTAATAATTACTTTTTGTATCATATTTTTATCTTTATAAGAAGAATTTTTTAATTTATATAATGAATTTAATTTTTTATTAAAACATAAGCAGATCCGGCTGTTGCTAAAGATTTCGAAATTTTGTATCCAGTATTTCTTTCTGCCCTTAGTATAGATTTCAAAGGAGTATTATCTGCAGCTCTTGAGGTATAATATGCACTTTTAAATCTATTTTTATAATTTTTAAAATCTAAATCTTTTATCTGACTTTTTGTCAAAGAAGGCAATTTAGATTGTTTTTCTTTTTCTTCTTCAGTTTTTGGTTTAGGTCTTTTTTTCATATCATCATATATTTTCTCTTTTTATTATTTCTTTTAAATCATCTAAATATCTTTTTCCTCCAGAAGAAGAATAATATGAATCTTCATTTAAAAATTTTTTTTATTATTGATTCATCATTGTTTTAACATAATTTAATATTACTTCTTCTGTTTTAGATAGTAAATATTATCATTATTATTCTTAATAATCATATATTTTATACCTTTCAAATTATATTATGATCTACCATATGCTCTAGATGTTCTGTCTTGTCTTCCTAATAATTTATTTATCATATGTTTTATTTTTTCTATCAATCTTCTTATAACTCCTTTTCTTTTATAACTAGCAGTTCTTTCTTCATCTTGTAATGCTTTCATTCGTTTTCTTAATACTGCTATTCTATGACCTAATAATCCTAATCCAGCTGCAGCTCCAGCAGCATAAGCTGCATGTTTTCCAAATTTTTTAGGGTTTTCTTTAGCCCAATCTTTGTATCTTTTTGCATTTATTAAAACTTTATCTTTTAATTGATGGATTTTTGACTCATTTGAATAAGGATATTCTACATTAGGATCATATAATCCTCTAGTAATTTCAGGCATTCTATCAAAAAATTCATCTGTAGATTCCATTAAAGATAATATATTGTCATCCTCTGTATACATATATTCTTCAGTCAATGCTTCTATTAGTTGATAATCTGGATTAAAATCACTTATACTTTCTAGTATAAATTCATGATTAGAATTATTTATTAAATCTATATAATTTATTAAAAATCCTTCATTTACAGATATTTTTATACTATTAGGATCTATTTGGTTTAATTCAGATATATAATTTATCAAATCATCGAATTCTTCTTTATTAATAGAGTTATTTTCCATAAAAGTACATATTTTATCTATAGGTAGTATATAGTTATCATTTGAAGATAAAATAGGAATATTTTCTATAGAATTAAATATAAAATTAGATTCTGATTCAGATAAAAAATCATAAGTATTATTATTTGTATTATTTTTTATTATCATTTTTAATCGCCTTTCATTTATTTTAAAAATTTCTCCAAGGGAAATAACCCTTGGAGATTTAAATTATTAACGATCAGTAGCTGTTTGTAATTTTTTCATTAATGTATCGATAACATTCATAATTTTAGCACAAATCTTTTTAATAGCACCAGCTTTTTTAGCGTTAGTTTCTTTATTGGCACGAGCTAACCATTTAGAATAAACAGAACGTAAAGCTGCAATTTTCTTAGCAATCCAAGATTTTGGTTTATTTTTAGAAGCTTTTAAAGCTTTATAAGCCAAAGTTCCTGCTACAGTAGCTGCTGCAACGGATCCTCCTACTATACCAATATCTTTTTTGTTATTCAACCAAAGTGCTTTTCCCATTGTTTTAAGAGTATCCATTTTTCCTTTATTTCCAGCTGCTGCTAATGCTTTTGCACCTGTCATAGTATTAGCTATTCTTTTTCCTGCAGAATAGGTATTATTTGTTGCAAGAAAATCTTTTGTTGAATTACCATAACCTTTAATTCTATCCACAATTCCAGGTTTTGAATCTTTGGTTTGTTTAACCGCTTGTTCTTCTTCTATTAAAGAATATAAATAATCTTCATCAGCTGATTCTGCAAAAGCATCAACTAACATATCACAATACTGATAGGCTAAACTTCCTGTAGAAATAGGATTAATAACAACTTGACCAGCATAATCTTCTACAATAGATTCATCTAAATAAATTTCTTCTTCTGGAATAGAAACTCTAATATATTCTGGATCCAATTCATTTGCTTCTGCTACAGATTGTAATGCTTCTAAAGAATCAATTCCATAATCTTCACATAATTTATCAATATCAGTTAAATTAACAATGTATCCTAATTCATGTTCAAATAAAGGAACGTTAGATGGGTCTGTTAAACAATCATCTTCATTTAAATATTCAGAATTTTCTAAAATACTCATAGCTTCATTTAATGCATTATCATATTTATTTATAATCATATTATAATAACCTCCAATATTAATTTAATTAATTTATAATTTTATATATTAAAACTAATTTATTTAAAACTTCTCTTAAAATTATTCATTTTTCTAGATGCAATATTTTTAAGAGAATTAGATTTTTTTGTTATAACGGATTTAGCTTTTCCAAATCCTCCCATAACAGAATCTTTAGCGTTTCTTAATTTTTGTCCTAATACTCCAATGCAATCGTTAATTTTACTAACAACTGCTTTAGCAGCATTGTGACCACTATTTGCCCATTTTCTTCCTAAAGATCTTAAGGATGCTATTTTTCTAGAAATCCAGTTAGTAGATTTACTTTTGGCACTCTGTAAAGTATCTTTAAGTTTAGCGAAAATGGTTTCTGCAGATTTTCCAGCTTGCTGAGCTTTTTCTTTCACTTTATCAATGATTACAGCTTCAGATAATAAATCTTCATCATCTTCTATATATGCAGATAATATAGCATCCATATCATCTTCTGTATCAGCTTCTAAAGCAGCTTCTAACATTAAATCTGTGTAGATATATGCTGTATTAGATTCATTTATAGAAGAAGGACATACCAAAAATCCGCATTCACTTAATTCTCTTACTGTATCCATCATTTCATCATCTTCAATTACAGAAACTTCAGATACAGTAAATCCAATATCATCGTTAGCTATTTTATTAGCTTCACAGATATTAGATAATGCAATAGAACCATCTTCTATTCCATTAGATAAAGAATAGTCAACAAAATCTTCTAGTTGAATTAAATATTTGCCAACTTCAGAATTTTCCATTATAGCTACTCTTTCTGGAGAATAAATAGAATCAGATTCGTTTAAATAAATAGCATTATCTAAAAATCCGCAAGCTTCATTGAGTGAACCGAATTGCTCTTGTTGTCTTACTAACATTAGCTAATTCACTCCTAATAATAAATTTTGTTAGGTGAAAAGAAATAAAAGATATTAATTATCTTTTATATATATGTATTCTTTTCACCTTTTAATTTAATTATAATTTAATTTTAAAATCATCGAATTTTTTAAGAGGTTTTCTATTAGATATACCATTTTTTAAAGTTTCTGGATGAGGAGTTCCTCCAGCAGTTTTTGCCGCTAATAATGCAGGAATATTTATTTTAGAAGTTTCTGGATCATCTCCGTCCCCTACACTATGATCTTGACCGTATTCAGGGATGTCTATAGCGTTTTTATAATTCTGAGATGGATCTCCAGATTCTGAATAAAATGCTGGATTAATATCATCTTCTTCGCCATCATAAAGTGCTTGATTTATATCATTATCAGATTCTTCTTCATAATTAGCATAAAAATCGTCATCATCATAGCTTTCATTAAGATTTTTAAAATTAATATAGGACATATCATTTTCCTCCTTAACAATAGTACTTTCATCATCATCAAATTTTCCACTAGCTACATCTCTAAGATATTGTAAATGTTTTTCTCTAGCACTTAGATTTTCTGTAACTGGTTGTTTTTTAGTAGATTTTTTATTGTCTTGTGTTTTATCTGTTTTTGGTTTTTCAGTAATTACTTTATCACCAGGATTAGGTTTCAATTCTGTTTCTTCTTGTACTAAACCTACAGAATAATTTTTCTTTGCAAATTTAATTCCATATCTACTAGATACAGTATCTAAAAATTCTTTAGAATTAGCAAATTTTCTAAATTTATCTATATCTAAATGAGAACCAATCAAACCTTTTCCAAGTCCAGCTGGTTGCTTTTCTGGATCTCCAATATTAAAACCTAAATCAGATAATTCATTTAAAATAGATTGTTCATTAATTACTAATGTAATATTATGAACTATATCTGGTTCATTATTTTCATTACATATAATTTCTAATGCTTCCATTATATTATCTATTTTATTAGAAATCATAAATCTAGATATATCTTCCATTTCTATCAAGAATGTATTTAATTCTTTTGATTCTCTGATAGGAACTAAAATTGCAGGAAATTTTTCATCCTGTTCGTTTAATGCTGGAAGAGAATCTAAAGTAGCTTTAAATTCATCTATAATAGCAGGAGCTGCTGTTTCTGGTACAGTTATACCACTTTCTTGAATAGCTAAATCTGACATAGTCTGAATAGCTTCATTAAATAATCCCATTTATTTTAAAACTCCTTTCTGTTATTCCTTTTTAGATTTAGAATTTACAAGTTTTTCTTTAATAGAATTATAAGCACTTTTAAGCTTATCAATTTGTTGCATCAATGATACTCTAATTGACCCTGTAGCTTTTTTAAGTTGTTCTGTTTTTGTAGTTATTACAGATTTTATAGAAGAAAGTTTTTGGGCTAACCTTTTAGGAGATGAAGTAAAAAATTCTTTAACATTATTTACATTATTAGCTACATGATTTACTACAGGAGTTATTGCATTTTTTACACTATCTCCGAATTCTTCACAGAATGATAATAAATGAATTGAATTTTTAAATCCATCGTACCCTTCATCAAGAGATAATGCTTCTTTTAATTGCTTTATATATATAGAATTTCTTGGTTCTTGTGATATATAAACAGGATATCCATTTTCTTTTAATATTTTAGAAAATTCTAATATATCGTCATCATATAGTATAGATGCTTCGTTTACTACAAAACCAACATAAGGCAAATCTAATTTATTTGTGTTACATATATTAGCTATAGCAACTCCGCCATCATCTATATCACATGATTCTGAATATCTCATTAAAGATTCCAAATGTATAAGATCTTTATTTATATTAGAATTTCTTTGAATAGGTATACATTCTTCATTATACGTATTATGATTAATATAAGATAAATTATCTAAAAAATCAAAAGATTCCGATAATTCGTCTTTATGTTTTATAATCAATTTTATCTCTCCTTTACAAATATATTTACAAAATAGTCATTAATCTTCATCTGCAACAAGCCAATCAGCTTCTCCACTAGCTCTATTTATCAGTATTTTTTGTATATCTTTATAATCTCGTCTAGCTTGTCTATAACCATATGGTTTATCTTCTTTAGCATCCATTATTTTATCTTTTGCATCTTTTACTTTATTCAATACCCAAGTTATACATTTTTTAATAATGTAAATTAAAGTAGAAAATAATCCTCTTTCATTTGCTTTAGCTTTTGCTTTTAAATCTTCTGTTTGTTGTAATTTATTTTTAAGAGATCTTAGTAATATAGAAGTTCTTTCTGGATCTTTTAAGGTTCTATCTATGACGGATTGAGTATACATTTTTGTTCCATGACCTATTGCTTTTAGAAATTGATATATTTTACTATCATCTGTTTCTACTTCATAATATACGTCTTTAGATTCATTAATAGTTTTTAATTCTTTATATAGATCTTCATAAGTTAATTCATTTCCATAAAATGACTCTATAACATATTGTGGAAGTTTATTTCTTTCTATAGCGTAATCTATTTCTTCTAAACAAATTTGACAATCTTCATTTAAATTAAGCATATTAATCTCCTTTCTTTTTATTTTATAGGAAATTAATAATTTCCTTTTGTTATAGTACTTTTCAATCCCATCAATTGATTTAAAGTATTTCTTAAATTATAACGTTGATTAGGAGGAAGATTTCTTTCTTCATCTCTTAATCCTCTTATTTTATTATTTATAGCAGTTATTATTCCACCAGTGTTTTGACCATCAGGAGTAACCCCTATCAATCTTCTTACCATATTTTTAATATCAGAAGTAAATTGACTTCTAACACCATCTACAACATCAGATGCAAATTGAGATCCAGCACTATTTGGATTATTTGAAAAGAATTTTGTTAGTTTTCTATTTCTATATACTTTATATATATCATTTCCATTTTCATCTTTCATTCCTGTTTTTTCTCTAGCATCGAATAATTTTTTACCAACAGTATTATCAGCAGCTCTAGCAACACCTTGGGCTATACCATTTTTAATACCTCCAATTGTTTTACCTACTCCATATCTAGCAAGAACTCCTGCACTATATGCAGTTCTATCTGCCATTTTAGATTTAAATCTATTTCCAAAAAATTCATTCATAATCTGTATAGTATCTTCTAAAGGTTCAGAATTTCCATTTAAACTTTCTTCTACTAAATAATCTAATACTTCATTATTACCATAAGCTTCTGCGGCTACTGTAAATCCTAAATCACTAATATCAGAAATATCCTCTAAATAATCATTATCATAATTAGCCACATCTTCATTAAACGAAATAATTAATTCATCTAAAGTTATATTATTAGATTCACATAAAGAATTAATAAAATCATTAAATTCCATAGAATTATTTTCGCAGAAATTAATAATATCGTCTAAAGATAATATATAATTACCATCAGAAGATTCCATTAATTTCACATTTTTTATATTATCAAAATCATTGATAAAATGTAAGTCATCTAAATTAAAAGACATAATACATCACAACTCCTTCATATTATTTTAAACCAAATTTAGCCCCTAATTGTCTTAAAGCATTTTGAATTTTATTTATTAAATTTTGAAAAAATCCTTTCTTTTCTGGAGGGGCAGATTTAAATAAACCAGTAACTTGTTTTAATGAATTTTTTAATCCAGAAAATACTCCTCCTGGATTTTTAGCCCATTCGGATGGATTTAATAATTCTGTTAAATAAGATAAACCTATACCAAGCCCAGCTGTTGCAGCAGCACCTAACTTAGCACCAGTCATATATTTACTTGCCACACCTTTTAATGTATCTTTTGATTTATCCCAAGCTGTATTTATTGCATCTCCTACCTGTCCACCAACAGCTTTTCCAGGATTATTTAGACCAAAAAATGAAGTAAATTGATTAGCTATTTTAGGAAAGTTTTCTCCTATTTTTTTATCTATATACCCTTTTATTTTATTTCCGCTATTATTTACTACTCTATTTTTAGTATTTTTAACAGAATTTATAGCATTAGTTGTCATATTAGCTAATGTATTAATTATCCCTTCTTGTAAAAAATAATCTAAATAATTTTCATCATTATTTTCAATAGATAAATAAATAGATTCCATCAATGCTTGATAGAATGAATCATTTTCCACATTATATGGAGATACTAATACATTATTATTTTCATTTAAATAAAATGATATTTCTCTTAAATCTGGATTTACATAAAATACATCTTCTTTTATAACAAAAGATACATTATTCATATCTAGCATATTATAAGATAATATATTATTTATACTTTCTTCTAAATTATATTGATTATTGTTATAATAATTATAAATATCTTCTATATCTATTAAATACCCATCATCTTCTTTTTGCTTTTTTACTGGAATTGAAGATAATTCGGTATTTTCATCTATATTTATAAACTGTAAATCATCTAAACAAAAAGTATTTTCCATAATTATTTATTTAATCCCCTTTCTTATCTTCGTTATTATTGTAATATTGTACTGATAAAATTTCGTTTGTATTTGATTCTATTTTATCATTTAAAGATTTCATTACGTCCTCTAATTTAGGGAAGTCATAAGCTCCTGTTGTATCTAAATATAACATTTGCATATCTAATATTTTTGTTTCTTTATTATAATCATAATTAGAAGAATAATCTTCTAATTTTTCTAATGTTTTTAATATTCCAGGATTTGCCATCTCTATATATTTTTCATATATATTTACAAAATCTTTATATTTTCCATAAACTGCATTTGTTGGTATAAATAAATAACCATTATGTACTATTTCATGAACTGTTTCTGATAAAGGTATTAAACCTACCATCATATTATAATGAATTGCCATAACTTCTTTTGCTACCATATCCTCAGATATTGACTCTCCATTCATTAATCTTTTATAATAAACAGTAGTTACTATATCAAACAATGTAAATGGAGAATGATGGATATGAATTTTTATTGAATATGTATCTATATTATTTATATTCTTATAGAATGAACATTTATTCATATCTACATATTCTCTTAAAAAATTAACTAATTTTTTATATGCTCTGGAATTTCTACAAGATCTTTCTATAGACGAAAAATATCTCATAAGATCTTTTTGATCTGATAAATCATAATCTGCTATATCGAATTTAGGAATATTATCTAATTTTATAACAGTTTTTCTTTCTGGAAGTTGAACTTCATTATATTCTCTCATATAAGATTTAACCTCCTTTCTTAAAATTATAAATATATTACAGAAATGTCATTAAATAGATATAGTATAGAAAAAAAATAAAATAGGAATAGGCAGAAAAGCCTATTCCTATTAATAATTATTTCACTTTATTTAATTCAATAGAAGAATAATGTAATATATCTAATATAGAGTTAGAAGTTTTATTAGAAAATGATTCAAAACAATCTTTATCAGTAATAAGTTCTTTTAAATCTGTATCTTATACAAATCTGAAGCTGCAGACGAACGCATAAGTGTAGATCTCGGTGGTCGCCGAATCATAAAAAAAA
>ERZ1023869.261-NODE-261-length-18191-cov-18.077250_pt1 | contig 18191 bp, 14 predicted proteins | sample MGYA00380390_ERZ1023869 | MGnify/ENA primary metagenome ERZ1023869 (study PRJEB33179, sample SAMN07449005) | human gut metagenome | biome: Human-gut; feature: Human associated habitat; material: Faeces | host: Homo sapiens | place: India: Bhopal | collected...
TGCCAATCCACGCTACGGCGTCAGCCCTTATGTTTCTTGAGGCCACCCGGACGTTAGTCCGTGGCCGTCCGCCGCGCAGCGGCCTTGTGTGTTTCTTATGTAGCTTATGTTCTTATGTTCCTTTTGTTTCCCGCGTTAGCGGCTGCCAGGCAACGCCACGGCGTTAGCCCATTAGCATATTAACACATTAGCAGCCCATCAGCCCATCAGAGAGTTCCCTCCCTCCTCAGCGGGTAATTACCACGCAGCCGTTCAAAGTCATCAGGGCATTGTTTCAGCGCCACACTGTCGCGCACAGGGTCATAAAGCCGCAGTTCGGGCGCAAGCAAATACCCCACCCCCTCAGGGTAATAAGCAAACCCCTCAGGCAACTCAGGCGCCGACACAGCTTCGAATGCTGACGCGTCCAATCCAAAATGTCCCGCCACAGCCTCCAAACTCATTCGTGTACCGTTAGCCTTGCCGTCAGCGCTGTAACCCGCAATGTGCGGTGTACCCACAAACACCATGTCAAGCAATTCACGGTCAATGCCAGGCTCATGCTCCCAAGTGTCAATCACTGCCGTGCGCACACGTCCGGCCTTCATGGCAGCCTTCAGCGCAGCAGTGTCCACCACCTCGCCGCGACTACTGTTAATCACCACAGCCCCCTTGCGCAACTTGCCAAAAAACTCCCGTCCTGCCAAGTGGAACGTAGGATAAGGCTGAGGCTCACGCGTCAGCGGCGTATGAAACGTCACCACGTCAGCCCTTTCAGCCACCTCATCAAGCCCCACAAAGTCAGGTCCCGACGCCCCCTCGTGCGCGGCACGCAGCGGGTCGCAAAGCAGCACCTCCTTAAATCCCAGCCTTTCAGCCATCAGCAGCACCTGCGTGCCCACATGGCCCACACCCACAATGCCCAGCGTCAAACCACCAAACACCGTGCGGTCAAGTTCACCGCGCGTCACCCGTGCCGTAGCAGGCAGCAGTTCACCCCCCGCGCGCCAGCACCCGTGTGCAGCCAGTTGCAGCAGCACAGCCTCAATATACTGTGCCACACTGCGAGCGTTACAGCCCGGGCAGTTAGTCCATGCTATGCCAGCCTCCTTCAGCCACGCCGTGTCCAGGTGGTCATAGCCAATAGTAGCCGTTGCAATAAACTGAACCTTCGAGCCTTCAAGCAGCGCCCTGTTGCAGTGCGTGCGAGTGCGCACAATTAGCGCATCAGCGTCACGCACATCATCGGGACCAATTTCAGCCCCCGCCTTATACGTCACATCACCCAGCAGTTCGGCATAGCCGTGCATAAAGGGTGTTTTAGAGTCAATGACCAGTTTCATGTCCTTACGTCTGTTGTAGTAAAGGCCATTGCTGCCAGCATTCGCGCAGCAATGGCCTTGTTCAAATCATTATTCAATGCCACACTTATGGTATGGCATCAATATCCTTTTGATCCAGTCCTGTCAGCTTTTCTATCAAGTCATAACCCAGGCCTTCCCTCTTCATTTCGCTAACCATTTTGTTGAGCGTCTCAACCCGTCCTTCAGCCAAACCTTTAGCCATGCCTTTAGCCATACCTTTAGCCATACCTTCAGCCATACCTTTAGCCATGCCCTCGGCGCGTCCCTCGTCCTTGGCAGTATCAAGCGAGTTCTTTATGTCGCGGTAAGCCTTCAAGCTATCCTCATATTCCTTCAATTCCGTGTGGGTGAAACTTGCGATTTCGGCTTCCGAAAACAAGTGGTCAAACACCGCGTTGCGCAGGTGTGCAGGTTGTTTGTTGAGTCGGGCAAGGTTCTTCAGCACATATATCCATTTGTCATACAACGTGTCAAGCTCGTCCAGGTTCTTGTTGAATTTAGCTACTTCCACATACTTAAACCTCAGCTTCTCGTTGAACACCTTGTTGGTTTCCTTGTCAATCAGCGCCACATCATGGATGATGGAGTCTCTTGCAAAAGCCTCTTCGTGCATGTCAAAATTGAGCAGAGCCACCACGTAGACGTGTGCCAGCTTAAAGTTCCAGTCCTGTCCCTTTGGAGCTTGTTCGCGTATGGGAAAGGTTGCATAATACAATGAGCGGTCCTTAAAGTAGTGCTGCTTTGCATTCTGCATCTCCACAATAAACTTCTCGCCTCGCTCATTCTCGCAATACACGTCAAAAATAGCCTTGCGTTCGGCATACACGTCGCCCACATGTTCGCTGTTCAGAAAGTGCACATCTTTCACCACCTCCTCACCATTAAAAAGCGAGTTAAGGAAACTTATCAGCAAGTCCTTGTTAGGCAGCGTGCCGAAAATGCGCTTAAATCCAAAGTCTGTAAGAAGACTTATATAACGTTCCTCAGTATATCTCATAATTATAAAGTGAATTACTGGGTAAAGAGGTTAATAAGTTGCCTGAAATGCACTGCACAAAACGCTACCTCTAATGGGGGCGACGCGTCCCGCGTCGGGATAATGAAAGAAAAGAATACAAGCTCCACCAAATAACAGCTGCATCTTTTCCCGACGCGAGACGCGTCGCCCCCATTAGTGCTAGCGTTTTGTGCTAGCGTTTTGTGCTAGCGTTTGCCGATAGCGTTTGGGGCTTTTGGCCTTTCAGACTGTACCCTCAAGCTCAATGCCTCTGGCGGCGTACAGAGTAGCCACCGCCCGACGATTTGCCGGTTGAAGCCTTAGGCTGACGCGAACTCGTCTTGGCCGGTTTGCTCTGCTTCGTCGAGCTGCCAGTCGACACCTTCGTTGTGCTTGTGCGGCGCGTGCTCGACGTGCGACGCGAAGTAGACGTGCGCCGGCTTGTGCGCGAAGCCTTGCCAGCCGCAGCTAACGAGTCAGCCGCCGCCTGCGCCAGCGAGTCGGCACGCAATTTGGCATAATAAGCACTGTCGCGACCGTAAACGTGCTCCTGCACATCAACCAGCTGCTTCTCAATGCGCTTCTGTTCGCGAATTACCGCAGAGTCGTCCGTGCAATAGTTCGACAGCAAGCGGTCCTGCAAATTCACAGCCTTGTAAATGTCGCCCTTGTAACACTTCATTGTAAAAAAGTCGTCGGCCGACATCATAGCCGCATTATTCAGCGACGAGCCCATCAGCATCAGCTTGCCCAGATAAGGCGCAATGTCACTCATCTTCACCCAGAACATGGGGTACTGCGCCAGCTCGCCGCCAAAGTCAGCATCGCCGCGTTTCAGCACAGGGCAGAGCGCCGTCACCTGACTGCGGAAAGTAGCCGTATGCTGGTCGTAGTAAGTACTCTCCTTTACAAAGTAAGCCTTCACCTCGTCCGACGGAATGTCAGCATCGTTCACACGCACCTTGTCACCCTTCGACTCGTAAAAGATGTGGTAGCGGTCCATCAACTGCTTGGCCGTCACCTCGTTCTTGGCCGAAAAATTCTCGTTGCCGTCAAGCTTATAGTCGTAAGCCTTGATTTGCTTGCGCAGCAGCAACTTAAACAAGTATGTAAACAAATTCTCGCGTCCGTCCTGCGGCGTGGTAGGGTAGTAGAGCACCGCATTCTGTTCCTTGCTCAAGTCGATGGTGCGGTACAAGTCGCGTCGCCAGGCCGCATCAGCCGGCATGGTCTGTGCGGTCGGAAACTCGCGGTATGCGCTGCCTTGCGGCGCGTTGAGTTGTTGTTCCTGTCGAGCCTGCTGTTCAGCACGCCGGCGTGGCGGCTGAGCCTGGGCCACATCAGCATAAGCCGTGGCACAGAGCAGCAGTACAAGGGCAAATATCTTTTTCATGAGGTTGTGTTAATTTACTATCACTTCGAGACTACCGTTAAGGTTGCGCGCAATGCCGTCGGGACCGATGGCACGCACCTTCGATATGTAGAAACGCTGGCCGCGGCGCAGCTCGCGCATCAAGTTACGTTGGTTCTCGGTAAAGTTGGCACCCGCCGAGGGTTCGGGGCGGAAGTTGCCCATGCGGTCGGCAAACACCGTTTCAAAACTCAGCACCCTGAACGGGATATTGAGCAACCCGTCGTCAATGGCAGCCCCCAGGCCATGAGCACCAATAATGCTCCCCTTGGCTATGCGGCCACCCCTAAAGCGGTCGGCGCCCACCTGTATAAAGGCCGTCGGGTCGGGCAGTTTGCGCACCTGGAAGGTAAACTGGCCCATATTCTGCGCCTTGCCGTTCACCGTGCCGCTCACCGTAAAGGTCACGTGTTCGCCCACTCTGGCCGGACGTGCCGTATACTTGCCAGGGCCGCGCTGCACAAGCGAGCCGCCCGTCATGGTCAAGTGCACGCCAGCATTGCCGCCCGCAGCCGTCACACTGATGGGGTTGTCAAAGCCCGCATAGAGCACATTCATCAAGTCGGCCGCCACAGTGGCACCCGTGGGCGGTGCTATCACATTATACTTCTGCGTAAAGTTGCGGTGTATCACATCGCCCGCAGCATTAGGCATCAGTATGTAGCCCGAAAAACTGTACTGGCCCGGGCCCCCCACCGTAAAGTTGTAAGAGCCGTCGGCCGCAATGCGCCGGCCGTTCACATATATCTCGGGGCGCTGCGTCGTGTCAACAGCCGCCATAAATATCTTAGAGCGGAACTGCTCGCCGGGGTACAGCGTGGTAGCCTCGGCCGACACATAGGCGTTAAGTTGGTTCACGCGGATATCCTTCAAGTCGATGTTAGCCAGCAGCGTGTGCACCACCTCGTTCTCGGCCTTGCGCACATCACTCTGCAACTTGGCCAGCATCGTCACCGCAGCCACCGAGGGCATCTCCTCAAACATATATTGCTGCCAGTTCTTGCCCACCGTGTTCTCGTTGCGGGGCACATCAGTCGACAGGTTCGAGGCAATGATAGCCTTTTGCCGAGGGTCGGTCACGAGGGCCAGAATGCGGTTGCGGAACGAGTTGATGGCATCGAACAGCTGTTTGCCCTTGCCCCGTGCCGGAGCCAGCATCACGCGGTTAGAGCCCTCAAGGTCCTCCTTATTCTGCAAGTTGTCGGGGTCAGCGTCCTTGCCGTCAGCCTCACGGGCAATGGCCATACGCAGTTCGCCGGCAAAGTTGTATAGCGAGTCGCTCATGCGTTTCACCTCCATGGCCTTGTCGTACCATGGCTTCACCTTTGCCGGATTACCCTTCATGGCCTCGGCAAAGTCAGCGTAGAGCGCTTGGTTCTCCTTCATGGCATTGCCAGTGGTGCGCTTCAGGCTCTCGCCAATCATGGTGAAGCCCTTCAGCACGTCACTCGACACATTGAGCGCCAACATAGCCATTAACACGATATACATCAGGTTAATCATCTTTTGGCGTGGAGATACCGGTCTTTTCTTTACAGACATCTGTAGTAATGTTATTATATATTCAAATTCTTCGCTTGGCGTGGGCAGGCCGCAATAACGTGCTGCAAGAAACGCAAGCACTAATGGGGGCGACGCGTCCTGCGTCGGAAAATAAAGTTGTTGCACAAGCGGATTCACCGAGGCGGGACGAGGCAGCTGAAAAATGCCCGACGCGGGACGCGTCGCCCCCATTAGTGCTTGCGTTTCCTATCATATTGACAGGTTAAAAAGCATATTTGAAACCAGGGAAAGCACTGTTATGCCAAGGATTTGCGCTCTAATGGGGGCGACGCGTCTCGCGTCGGGATATTTTCAGCATTTCAACCCATAACCCTCGGCGTCAGATTAGCATATCAACCCATAATCCTCGGCGTCAGCCCTTATGTTCTTGCGGCCACGCGGACGTCAGTCCGTGGCCGTTCGCCGCGCAGCGGCCTTATGTCCTTATGCTCTTATGTCCTTATGTTTCCCGCGTTAGCGGCAGCCATGCCACGCTACGGCGTCAGCCCTTATGTTTCTTATAGTATGGGGCGCAGCCCCATACCAAAGTTATGTCTCTTATGTAGCTTATGTTCTTATGTCTCCGCGGTAAGCGCAAAGCAACCAACCCCGCGCTAAGCGAAGAACAACGTCATATCAACAAACCCGATTTACTCCGCCTGCTTCGGCATATTCACCGCCATGGCGTCAATCATGCGGCGGTACACACCATTAAGCTCCTCAATGCGTTTGGCCAGCTGGCGCGTCTCCTCATTGATTTGTTCGATAGTGCCCACCTGCTTGCTGATACTCTGAAAATGCAAGTCATAAGTCTTGTTGATAGCCGTAAGCGTGCGGTTGAGCTGCGCCATCTCCTCACTGTCGTGAGCCAGACGTGCGCTCTGCTCGTCCACCTTGGTAAAGGTGTCGGCCAGTGTGCGCAACTTGGCAATGTATGCCTGCGTAGCCTCCTCCATTTCGGGCGAGAGCACCGCCTGTGCGCGACGCAGCAGCTCATCGTTTGCCAGCCGTATGATTTCGGCCAACCGTTTGGCTTCGGCGTCAAAGGGCTGGGCACCAGCCGGTGTGGCAGCCGCAATGGCAGCCTGTGCCGCCTCGGCCGCATTCGGTGCCGTAGCAGCCGTAGCAGCCGCCGTTTCGGGCGCAGCAGCAGTGCCACCCCCGCCAACGGTTGCCGTTGCAGCGGCAGCAGGTGCAGCGGCAGCGCCACCACCCACAAACACCACACCACTCACGCCCTGAGCCGCAGCCGCAGCAGGCTGGGCAGCGGGTTGAGCCGCAGCAGGTTGAGCCACAGGTTGAGCAGCCGCCTCGGCCGCCTCGTCAGCCGTCGTATCCTCAATGGTATCCTCGTCAGTGTCGTCAGCCTCCTCGTCGTCATCGGTCAGGCCGAGCCGTGCGGCAATCTCCTCGTCAGTCTCATAGTCGTGCGGCAGTTCCTTGCCAATCTCATCCTTGTCGAAGGGACGGTCAAAGGCCGAGAGGAAGAACACCACCACCTCGGTGCCCATACCCATAAAAAGCATAAAGTTGCCGCCCGGCAGGTGAGTCAGTTTGAACAGCGCACCAAGAATTACGATTGATGCACCCCACGAGTAGGCATAATTAAGGAACGTCTGTCCGGGCACACTATCCATCCAGTGTTGCAAGCGGACTACTATGTTAATCTTGCTCATTATTTCTTCTTCTTGCCATTGTTAGTTGCACTTGTCGTGTTAGCCTTCGACCTCACGCAGCGGAAACCGATGTATGAGCGCGGCTGGTTTTGATACTCCCACGTGCGCCATGCCGAGCGAATGTACGACATGGGGTCCTTCCACGAACCGCCGCGCACACTCTTGCGCTTCAGCACATAGGGGTCCTCCTTGGCAGCGTTGTAGGTCAGTTGCGGATTGAGGTCGGCCATGGCGTCCACACCCGCCTCGGTGTACACCGTGCTGGTCCATTCAGCCACGTTGCCCGCCATGTCGAACAAACCGTTAGAGTTAGCACCATAGATGCCCACGCGCGAGGTAATAAGGTTGCCGTCGTCGGTATAATTGCCGCGGTCGGGCTTAAAGTTGGCATAGTAGCAGCCGTCCTGGCTCTTCGACTCCATGCCCTGCCACGGATAAGGGTTACCCTCCTTGCCGCGTGCGGCATATTCCCACTCCACCTCGGTAGGCAGGCGGTAGCGCTGAATAAATTTGGCCTGTGGCCCCATGCCCTTGAGCAGATAGTTGGTGCGCCAGGCGCAGAAAGCCTCGGCCTGCTCCCACGACACGCCCACCACGGGGTAGTCGTTGTAGTTGGCCGACGAAAAGTAGAGCTTCATGTACTGCTCGTTGTTGGCATTTGAAAAGTCGTTCACCCACACCGTCGTGTCGGGGTACACGGGCACGATGTAAGTGTTCAGAAAGTCGTAAAGACTCGAGAGCGGCCGTTCGATAGTCTGTCGCACAATCTGTCCGTTATCGTCCACATAAGCCGTATCCTTCGATATCATCACCACCTCGTCGGGGTCGGTAGGGTGGTCAGTGTTGAGCGAGCGCTCCTTAGGGTCGAGCCGGTATTTGCGTAGCGCGGCCTTTTCGTAGTCAAACACCTCGTAGCGGTAGTTAAGCTGTTTGGTGTCAATCATGCGCGTGCCGTCAATGGGGTGCGTGTAGTACACACTGTTAATGGCGCGTTCCTGGTCCTCGTTAGGTTTGCGCGGCAGCGGTTTAGCCCAGTTAAGGTGCGGTTTCACGGGGTCGCCGTTTCTGTCCACCTCAATTTTGTACGTTTCATCGCCGCCATATTGCGGGTCGGCCAGTCTTTCGCGAATGATAGAGTCGCGCACCCACTCCACAAACTGTCGGTACATGCCGTTAGTCACCTCGGTTTGGTCCATCCAGAACCCGTCCACCGAGATGTCCTTTTGTGATGTCACCGTGCCCCACAGCGAGTCATTCTTTTCGAGACCCACCTTCAGGTAGCCGCGTTTCACCTCCACCATGCCGTAGGGTGTCGGTTCGTTAAACGAGGCACCGCGTGCGCCGGTCACCTCGCCGCCGCTCATCATGGCTCTGCCGCTGCCCATGCACGATGCCATCAGGCCGCACAGGGCAAGAGCCGCGAGTATATTTGCTATTTTGTGTAACATACAGTAGTTGTAAGTACTAATGGTGTTTATGTGTATTATATAGATATTGTGTGCTTGAGATTCTTTTGCGAGACCATTTTGTGAAACGCGCTGCAAGAAGCGCAAGCACAAATGGGGGCGACGCGTCCCGGGAAACAAAGCTGTTGCTGAAATGCGTTGCAAGAAGCGCAAGCACAAATGGGGGCGACGCGTCCCGCGTCGGGAAACAAAGCTGTTGCACAAGCGGATTCACCGAGGCGGGACGCCTCGCCCCCATTTGTGCTTGCTTTCTTATGCCCTTATGTCCTTATGTCTCCCGTGTCAGCGGCTGCCAGACCACGCTACGGCGTCAGCCCTTATGTTTCTTGAGGCCACCCGGACGTTAGTCCGTGGCCGTCAGCCGCGCAGCGGCCTTGTGTGTATCTTATGTAAACTTATGTTCTTATGTTTCCGCGGTAAGCGGCTAATACACGCCACGTCTTATGTCCTTATGCTCTTATGTCCTTATGTTTTCCGCGTTAGCGGCTGCAAGGCCCCGCTACGGCGTCAGCCCGTTAAGCCTGTTAACATATTAACAACACGCTCACTCGCTACAGCCACCTCACCGAACGGTGCAAGTTCCGTCCCTTCTTGCCAAGGTTAAGGTCCAGGCGGTAGCCCAATGTAATTTCGTGCTGTCCGGCGCCCAGCCCCATGCCCGAAGTGTTAGCCTCGTACGAGTAGCCAAGGTCCACACCATGAAACATGCCGCCCACAAAGCCCGTCACCGAGTGTTGCGGACTGTAGCCAAGACCGCAGTACAGCCGTTTCTTTTGATGCGCATATTGCAGCCGCGCCGTAATGTCCGCCCTGAAAGCCGTGCCATCGTAGCGCAACATGGTAGAGGGTGTTATAGTAAATAACGGACTTCGCAGCCGAATATTGTATGCTGCCGTCAAATTATATAAAGCTTTTACCTTCAGCTCGTTCGTTTCGCCCATTGTCACCGTGGGCGAAGTCACGTGCTGCATGGCCAGCCCCACCTGCCAGCGCCGGTGTGCGTAGTAAAGGCCCACCGAGGCATCAAATTTCGACCCGTCGAGGTCGGTGGTAGGAAAAGCCGGGTCGTTGGCGTCGCCAAGGTCAGCCTTGGAGCCTTTAAGACTCTCGTTCAGCATGTCCGCCTCGGCACCGATGCTCAGTGTGCCGCCCCACAGCTTGAAGTGGTAAGCATACTGCACGCTGAACCGCTTGTGGCTGAACAAGCCGAAGGCATCGTTCATAAAGTACACCCCCACGCCGTGCCGTGTCTTGCCCAACTGAAAGGCCATGTCGGCCCCGGCATACATGGTAGAGCCGCCGTCCTCGTAGCCAGCGGCATGAGTCTGCATGGCCGCGTTGATGTTGAGTTGCGGAGTGCGTCCCACGGCAGCGGGGTTAAACTGCGGTTCAACCAGCCAGTAGTGCGACAGTGCAGGGTCCTGTTGCGCCCATGCCACATTGCCCGTGGCCGCAAGGGCTACGAGCACACCTATAATATATATATATGTGCGTGTGAGGCGTTGGTGCATCTCAGTTTAGTTGCGGGTGTCAGCTCTATTATTTTATAATTTTTATTGTCACATTTGGTACAGTGCTTTTTCAAGGTTATACCATGTGCGCTGCAAAGTTAATATTAAATGCCGAAGTATGTTGTGCGCGGGCGGATTTTCAGTTGCGGGAGTGCGGATTTTTTGTTGCTCCGGGTGGAAAATCGCTCGCTCGGCTCGCTGTGGTAATGTGGGAAGGAGCTAATGCTTGGCAGCCGCTAACGCGGGAAACAAAAGGATGAAAGGGCTGACGCCTTAGCGTTGCTTGGCAGCCGCTAACGCGGTAAACATAAGAACATAAGGACATAAGAACATAAGGCCGCTGCGCGGCTGAAGGCCACGGACTATCGTCCGCGTGGTCTCAAGAACATAAGGGCTGACGCCGTAGCGCTACTTGGCAGCCGCTAACGCGGGAGACATAAGAACATAAGGACATAAGAACATAAGGCCGCTGCGCGGCTGACAGCCACGGACTGGCGTCCGCGTGGCTCAAGAACATAAGGGCTGACGCCGTAGTATTACACATGGTAGCGCTACGGCGCCAGCCCTTATGTCTCTTATAGTCTGGGAACGCAGTTTCCAGACGTTCAAATTATGTTTCTTATGTAGCTTATGTTCTTATGTTACCGCGGTAAGCGCCTCAAAACCTAAACCTCGGCGTCAGCCCTTATGTTCTTGAGCCACGCGGACGTCAGTCCGTGGCTGTCAGCCGCGCAGCGGCCTTATGTTCTTATGTTCTTATGTTCTTTTGTTTTCCGCGTTAGCGGCTGCCACAAGCGTTATATCTTATGTTCTTATGTTCCCGCGGTAAGCGGCTAACACGAACGTCATATCTTCTGTTCTTATGTCCTTATGTTCTTCTGTCTCCCGCGTTAGCGGCTACCCGTCAGCCCATTAGCACACATGTCTTTTCCCTCAAAAAAGCGGTAAATACCGATTTTACCGGTATTATCCGCCTTGATTATCAGCACATATATACTCATTAGTATTTTTTTTGTAACTTTGCACCCGGAGAAAAAGGGGATAGCACGCGTTGTGCCTGTAACACCGACATAACGTACAAAATCTTCTACTTAACTACACACGATTACACATTACACACATACAATTTTGACTGACTGATGAAACGCATAATACTGTTCATGCAGGCGGCACTGCTGCTCTGCACCCTCAACTCGTGCATACAGGACGAACCACTCAATGCCGAGTGCGACATAACGGGGGTGGACACACTGTGGCTGCAGCAAAACCGCAGTTTGATAAAGGGCAACCCGCGTATAGACAACAACCGCGTGTCGTTTACTGTGCCTTATGATGCCGATCGTTCGGCCCTTGCCCCCAAATTCTATCTTACCCCTGGCGCACACCTTACGGCTGTGGTTGACGGGGTGGAAGTGGCAGATGCCAACGGCATGACGCGCGACTTCAATACACCGCAAACCTATACTGCCCATTCGGAGGACGGCCAATGGAGCAAGCCCTACGAGGTGACCTTTGAACTTGAAGCACGGCCGGTTGAGAAGTGGGCACTCGACTTTGAAAACTTTGAGCTCGACCCCTCGGGACGTTACCAAGTTTGGTTCGAGATGGACGCCAACGATGCCAGCAATCCGCGCCGCAACTATTGGGCGTCGGGCAATCCGGGCTACAACCTTACGGGTCTTGGCTCGTCGCCAGAGGTGTTCCCCACCACTGCGGCTGAGGGGGGCGTGTCGGGCAAGTGTATAAAGCTCGAGACAAAGGACACTGGCATGTATGGCATGAACACCAGACCCAAGATGCCTATTGCAGCCGGCAACCTGTTCATTGGCGAGTTCGAGTTGAGCAAGGCGTCGCGCTTCCCGCGCAAGGCCACCAAGTTTGGTCTGCCATTGGTGCGTAAAAAGCCCGTCACGCTCGAGGGCTACTACAAATATAAGGCTGGTGCCAAATTTACCGATGCCAAGAAAAAGGTGCAGCCCACCATGCACGACACGGCCGACATCTATGCTGTGGTGTATGAGATTGACCCCGACAATTTTGTGCCACTCGATGGCGACAACATACTTACTGCCTCAAACATAGCCCTTATGGCACGCATCGACAAGCCCGCAGAATTTGAGGGCGACATGTCGGAGCTTGCGGCTGCAGACTGGGTGCACTTTAGCGAACCCTTCAAACCTATGAACGGTAAGGAATTTGATGCAGAGCGTTTGGCCCGCGGCGGCTATGCCATAGCCATTGTCATGACCTCGAGCCGCCAGGGTGCCTACTTTGAGGGCGCTATTGGTTCAACGCTCTATGTAGACCAGCTGCGCGTGGTGTATGAGTAATTGCGAGTGTGTATAATGGCGAGAGAACTCGGAATATTTCAAAATTTGTAATTATGACGACAGATACATGCAGTGACCATCAAGAGTGGTGCAAATATAGCATAGAGTTGCCTAAAGAAGATGTGCGCTTTTTCAGAACCTTGGCAAAACGTTTGGGCTGGGAAGTAGGGCGCAAGCAGCGTAGTACGAAAAATGGCCAATAATATTACAATATCATCATTCGTTCAATGAAAAAGATACTACTCAGCATACTCCTGCTGCTGACCCTCATGCCCGCTGCCCAAGCGCAGAAGATGGGCGAGGCCAAAGAAACGGACACTAACTTGATAAAGGCTGCCCTGAAGGGCTGGCACGTGCGCATAGGCGCCGGTGTGAGCCTGGGCGGCACATCGCCCATGCCGCTGCCGGCCGAGATACGCAAGATTAACAGCTACAACCCCACGCTGTGCATTCAGCTCGAGGGCGCTGTGCAACGCAAGTTTGGCCCGCACTGGGGCACTATGATAGGCGTGCGCTTTGAAAACAAAGGCATGAAAACCGACGCCAAGGTGAAGAACTACCACATGGAGGCCACCAACAACAATCCGGCCGAGGGCACATCGGGCCAGGTGATAGGTGCCTGGACGGGTAATGTAAAGACCGAGGTGAATAACAATTACCTCACCTTCCCGGTGCTGGCCGTGTATGAGTTCAACGACCGCTGGCAGGTGCAGGCCGGGCCTTACTTTTCGTACCTCATCAATGGCACGTTCAAGGGCGAGGCTTACGACGGTTATATCCGCGATGGTGTGCCCACGGGCAACAAGGCCGAGATAGAGAGCGCCACTTACGACTTCAGCAACGACTTGCGCCGTTTTGCATGGGGTGTACAGTTGGGCGGCGAGTTCAAGGCTTACAAGCACTTGTCGGTGTCGGCCAACTTGACATGGGGTTGCAACAGCATTTTCCCCTCCGACTTTTCGGCTGTGACGTTCAAGCTCTTCCCCATTTATGGCACGTTAGGGTTTAATTACCTGTTCTAAACAAGTTGCCTGAAAGGTGCGGCAAAAAACGCAAGCACTAATGGGGGCGACGCGTCCCGCGTCGGGACAGAGAAAGGAAAGAAATACGAACCCTGCTAAATAATAGCTGCGTCTTTTCCCGACGCGGGACGCGTCGCCCCCATTAGAGCTTGCGTTGGGTGATAGCGTTTAGTGCAGAAAAGAAACGCAAGCACTAATGGGGGCATTATAACCGACAACAATAACAAATATATTCATACTTTTTTATGAGAAAACTTTTACTTATGGCTGTGGCCGTGTGCTGCAGTGCGCCCACCTTTGCACAGACCGACGTGCAACCCGTGGTGGGTGGCTATGAGGGCAACCTCTACGTCAATGTGGGTAGTGCCGACTATGTGGAGGACAACGACCTGCGTATGTACGCCAAGGTGTTTGTCAATGCTTCGGAGGACGCTACCGGCAAGGTAGACTTCAGCTTGCCCAACTTCTCGTTTATGGGCTTAAAGCTCGGCGACATCTTTTTGCCTACTATTGGCTTGAACGCCCAAAATGGCGTTTACACCTTTGGTGAGAATCCCGAGGTGCGCCTGACATTCAAACTCACCGAAACTGACAACATCTTGGCTGATGCCAAGCTTGATGATGCCCTTTCGTATGTAAAGGGCGACAGCATCGTGGCCTACATCCCTGTAAATTGGGTGATGGACGAAACGAGCAAGACCCCCATCGCCGTACTGTTCAAGGGCGTGCGCGTGAACCCTTACGCCTTGAGCAACTACAACTTTAATGATGCTACACGCTGGACGCAGAGCCGTCCGTGGGACAGCACGCATGGTTATTTTGACTGGACAACGTTGGAGGACAACGATGAATATTGGGAGAGCTCAAAATGGCAGATGGAAGACTATACCACCCCCGACGCTTGGTGCATTTCGCACGTGATGGGCATGAACGGCCTCGGTGCCACAGTGGTGGGTGCTAAGGAATTGACTAACGGCGACGAGGAAAATCCCGAGTACGCAGTGCGTTTGACCAACACCCCCAACCCCTTTATGTCCACACAGGTTGTGCCGGGCTATATGACCCTCGGCACGAGCTTTGCCTCGGCCAACGCGTTAGACCTCAGCTCGGCCGACGGTGGTACGTTTGGCGGTGTGCCCTTTACTGGCAAGCCCGACGCCATACAGTTTGACTACAGCCGCTCACACACACAGGCTGGCGACACACTCTATGCTGCTGAGGTGATTAACAGCGAGGAGCCTGCCACTGTGGTGGCTTACTTGTGGAAGGGCCAGTACAAGCAGGAGACTGTGCCGGGCGAGACGGCTTTTGCCGGTCCTTCGACAGTGACCATGTATGGCCGCGAGCGCAACATACTCGACATCAAGACCACTACTGGCGGTGCAACAACCAAGAGCGACGACGCGGCTTGCATAGCCAAGGTGGTGAAGAGCATTACCGGCAATGTGGAGGGTAAACTCGAAACGATGGTTGTGCCCCTCGACTATGGCAAGTATGCCGGTACTGATGTGCAGCCCGACTCGCTGAACATCATCTTTGCGGCCAGCGACTACTTTGGCCAGCGCAGCAAGGTGGGTGCAGGCAATGCCTTGGTGGTGGACAACGTGAAGTTGCTCTACTATCATGCCATTAAGGATGCCAGCTACAACGGCAATGAGTTTGTGTTCGGTGAAGACAAAACTGCCGACTTTAGCACAGAGGCTTATGTGCCTGCCAACTTGCAGTTTACCAAGGTGGGCCAGGGTGCCACTGTGGAGCAGGTTTATAACGCCGAGACAGGTGTGCTGACCATTACGGTGAAGGGCCAGGACGTGCGTTTCAACCCCGAGTCTGTAACGGTGTACACCATTCAGTTTGACGCTGCAAAGACCGCCGTTGCTGGTGTGAAGGCTGATGCCGCCGCTGAGGCTGCCCCTGCCGTTTACGGTATTGATGGCCGCCGTTTGGCTGCCCCTGTAAAGGGTGCCAACATTATTGGTGGCAAGAAGGTTATCAAGTAATTAACAACGAAACAATAACAACAATGGGGCTGTGCCAGGCCGGTGCAAACCTTGTGCTTGGCGCAGCCCCCTTTTAACGCAAAACAAAACAATGAAAAAACAACTTTTGACGCTCGCGCTGCTGGCTGTGGCTGGCACGGCGGGGGCGCAGCAATTGCCGAATGGTAGTTTTGATGAAGGTAAATGGGAGAATTGTGTGCCTTGGACAAGTACGGGTAATAAAAAGACACAAGGCACGCAACCTCCATCATGGACAATTTCTAATGTGAAGGGCCTTAACGGAGGTGATACTGGTGCAACGACTATAGGAACAAAAGTACAAGGAAGACAAGGGAATGCTGTGCAAGTCGAAAATAAGTCGATTATAATGGGGCAAATCGTACCTGGTTATTTTACTTTAGGTACGACGTGGAGTACAGCAAAAGTATCGGGTGTTACTCCTACAGCAAAAGATGGTGGTACTTTTGGTGGCATAGCTTTCGCGTATAAACCTGATGCTCTTAAGTTCTATTATAAAAGAAGTTGTAGTGGGAATAATACGCGTTCTTCTGTAATTGCTTACCTTTGGAATGGAAGTACATCACAAGCGAACGTCCCTGGTGTTAATGCAAGTAATCCTAAGAAGGTAGCAATGTTTGACAGAGACATAAATGTTCTCAATATGTCAACTGATGGCCATCAAGGAGGTGCTGTTACATATAAACATAAACTTATTGCAAAGATAGAGTCGTATACGACAGAGCAACCTACGGAATGGACAGAATGGACGATACCTTTTGTCTATGTCTCGGAGAATAGCAATGAAACTCCAGAGAAAATAAATGTCATATTCGCTGCAAGTGATTATTTCAATTCGTCAAATGTAACAGCGGGTGTTAAGTTGTGCATAGACGATGTAAGCTTAGTTTATTACAAACATCTGAAGTCACTCACGATAGATGGCACAACTCCTTCAACATTCGTAGGAGATGACACGCAGAATAACACCAATGAAGTAAATATTGATGCTTTGGATAAGTATTACACAGAGGGTTGTATTTCTGCAGAGGTAGCTGGTGCAGGTGCAAAGGTAGACGAGACCTATAATCCAAACACGCATGTTTGCACCTTGAAGGTAACAGCTGGTGATGGTGAAGTGAAGAACTACAATATCCAGTTCGGCGTTCCTTGCACAGGCAAACTTTCATCATTGACAGTGAATGGCACAGCTGTTGAACTTGAAGATGGCAAGTACTACTATGTGGTGACAGGTGACCATACAGACTACAGCGTAAGCTTTGTGAAAGAAGATGGCGACAAGGCAACTGCGGCAGAGTCCTATGATGCAGATAAACGCATTTCTACCATAAAGGTGTCTGCCCCTGGCGCGGAAGATCACATTTACTATGTGAAGTTTGCCAAGGCCACTACTGACTACAAGGGTAAGATGAGCATTGCTATGAATGAAGAACTGTTGTCTGCTGCAACTTCAACCGTAGGTATTACAGCCCCTGTTGATGGCAAGGCCGATTTCCAACTTCTTGGCTTTGAACTGTTTGGGGGCCCCATCGGTGACATCTTTGTAACCGATGTGCCTTATACAGAGAAAGATGGTGTGGTAAACCTCAATAAGACGCAGATTATCACTATATTTGGCGACGAAGGCGTTGGTCTTGGCAAGCTCCCCGTAGTGCTTACGGGTACGCTGAAGGACGGTAAACTCTCTGCAAAGATTTATATTACTTGGGAAGGAAATCCGATCACCGTAGATATCGTTCCGCTTGATGCTACAAGCCTTGACTTTTCGTCAAAAACCGTAGATCTTGGTAGTACTCCGCTTGCCGACATGAAGGCCGACATGACTAATAAGAACTTGACCATCTTCTTGCCCGAGGGCACAGAGGGTGTAGATGCTAAGGAAAAGAACGTAGTAGTAGGCACCACCGCCAGCAGCCTTTCACTCACTGATGGCAATGACTGGGGTGTGACCAAGGACTTCACTGCCGCAGCAGTAAGCTATGACCGCGTATTTAACACTGATGCCAACTATGTGCAGAGCTTTGTATTGCCCTTCGGCTTTACTGTGCCCACTGGTACTACGGTGGCTGAACTCAGCAGCGTGAATGGTGACAACCTCGTGTTCAAGCCCGTGACTGAGACAGTGGCCAACAAGCCTTACTTGCTGGTGACTACTGATGGTGAATTTATCAACAAGCTGACAAATGTGCAGGTGAAGGCTACTACTGGTGCCGACCTGACTACTACCGTGGACAATGTAAGCCACATTGGTTCGTACACTGCTCAAAATGTAGAGAATGTGTATGGTTATGCTAATGGCAAGTTTGTTAAGGCTACCACTGGTTCGGTTAAGCCCTTCCGCACTTATGTCAAGGTGGCAGGCTCACAGGGTGCTGCCCCCATGGCTTTCGGTGTGAACATTGAGGGTACTGTGACGGGCATCAACAATGCCACTACTGCTGCCACAGCCAAGGAGGCTATCTACAACCTGCAGGGTGTGCGCGTGAGCGGTGACTTGAAGCACCTGACAAAGGGTGTGTACATTGTGAACGGCCAGAAGGTGGTAGTGAAGTAACACATAATAATATAAAGAAAGACAATGAAAAAGACATATATGCGCCCCGAGGGCACAGTAATACAGCTCTGCATGGAGCAGCACATTCTTGACGGTTCGATTACGGCTAACACTTCACAGGCCGACGCCCAGGACAATGTGGAGTTTGAATCGGCCGCCAAGGGCTGGGGCAGCGAAAGCTGGAGCGAGGAGTAAAGGCGCTCATTAAGCTTTAGCCCAAAACTCGAGCATAAATGGGGGCGATGCGTCCCGCATCGGGGTAAAAGGGGGTTGCACTCTCTTTGCCCCGGCGCGGGGGGTGTCGCCCCCATTGGTGTTTTT
>ERZ1023869.266-NODE-266-length-17931-cov-17.160327_pt1 | contig 17931 bp, 10 predicted proteins | sample MGYA00380390_ERZ1023869 | MGnify/ENA primary metagenome ERZ1023869 (study PRJEB33179, sample SAMN07449005) | human gut metagenome | biome: Human-gut; feature: Human associated habitat; material: Faeces | host: Homo sapiens | place: India: Bhopal | collected...
GTCCACCCCCGGCATCGGTCTGCGTACCATCAGCGAGCGAGTCAAGGCCATCAGCGCCACCATCACCCACACCACCGCCCCCCAGGGCCAGCACATCACCACCATCAGTTGCTAAACCAAACCCGTTGGCGGGGACAAGCGTTGAGTTTTCCAACGCTTGTCCCCGCCAACGGGTTTTAGAAGTAGTATGATATAGAAGTGGCAAGATAATCGTTGTCGAGATGCCGCTTGTTGCCGAGGTCTGCTTTGTAGTAAAAGGACCAGTCCCAATGCTTCCAGGCAGTGCCAATACCGCACGAAGCGGCAAATTTGTTTTCGATAAACTCGTCTCGCACAGCATTGAAATAGCCTGTGGCATCGACAAAAAGTTTGGCACTTTTACTGATATTGCACACATTGACTTTAAGCTTGGCAAAGAGTGGCAAGTGGAAACAGGTTTTCGACTCATCGTTGTAATCATACCAAACGGTATATCCCACAAGTCCGATCTTGGCGCCCAGTAGGAATTGCACGGGAGTATTATAATTGCCAAATTTCAGACCAAGTCCAACATTATAGAACCATACAATGTCAAGGTCGTTGTCAGTGTCATCATAGCATGACGGATTAAAGCCGACGTCCATCCATTCAAGGCCAAACTGAATGATGTTGCCGTTGGCACGCCGCGCGGCCATTCTGTTGCGTTTGCAGTACAGCTTGTAGTTTTTCTTCTGCCAGTCAATGTAGCGTTGCACAGCCTGTCGTGTGGAGGAGTCTTTGGCATAGCTCAAGGCTTCAGCTCCTGCACTGTCGTAGGAATATATGGTTATGGACTGTGCTATGGCCAATGCCAGCAGGTTTGATATCTCTTTGCTGTAACAGCTGTAGGGGTAGTTTGTCAGAAAAGATCTGAGTGCCCCTTCGGTGTTTCTGTTTCGTGCCGATGTGTAGTCAACATACTCCTGTGCTTGTTTGTAGCAGGGCAGGCTCGCAGGCGACAAGGCTTGCTCCCCGCCCGCCAGGTTGAACTCATTCAGTGCCTGTTCATATTGTTGCTGTCTGAAGTGTGCCAGGCCGTCAAGCTCGTGTATGCGCCTGTATGCATCAGCCACGCATGAGGCATCGGGGTACTTTGATATGAATGCGTAGATGTCAGACTTCTGGGCCGACAATTTTATCGTGTCCCATGCTGCAGCCGCTTCCAAATTGTTGATAGTGTTGCGCGCCTGCTGTTCAAAAAAACGGAATTGCGACATTCGCAAGTATTCTTGGCAGGCTGCTATGGTGTTAGCCTCTTTTGCTTTATCCCATAGTTTGAAGTCAGCTATGCGGTTTCGTACATCGGCGACATATTTGCCTTTAGGGTAACGTTCCAGATATTTTTCGAGAGCGTCACGTGTGGCAGTTTTGCACGCAGTTTCGTAACACTTCCTTTCTGCTGCTTGCTGTTTTGCAATTTCTTCTTTCTTCTGGTTGATATATTTCCTCAGGGGTGTTTGTGTCACCGTCACCTTGCGGGGTTTCGGACGGTGTCGGGACCTGATGGTGTTTTGGGCGTATGCCATGTTGCAGGCGCATAGCAAGCAGACGATGTGCAGCAGCCGTGTGAGTTGTGTCATAAGTCGTTAGTTGTGTCAAGGCAATCTTGCAATTCCTTCTTGATGTTTCCGAATTTGAGCTGGCTGCAATCGCCCTTAAAGTTTCTCAGTGCAGCCTCCACTTTGCACAACCTCTTGCCAAGCCAAGTGCCCTTCCAATCACGGTATTGCTTGTAGTTGATGTAGGCCGGCAAGTTGTGCAGCTCGCGCAGCTGCTCGTCAGCATTCTTGGCAAAGGGGTTACCTAACTCCTTCTCAGCTGATGTGATGAAGTCGAGCAGCTGCTTTACGTCATTTTGATAAGATTTGAGCAACTCGTAGTTAACGGAGTGCTGTGTTTTAAGCTCCTCGTCCGTAACAGCCTCGAAAGCCGGAATGGCCAATTTCTCTACGCTGTAAGCCTCGTAGGGTATGTAAAGGAAATTTGAGGCAATGTTGAACAGACAGACATTAGCCTTTCTCTGTGCCTGCTGCAGTTTGTCACATTTGAGTTTGAATGTGGCACATTCGGTGCGTGCCGTTTGCAGTTGGGCTGCCAGTGCAGAGTCGTTCTTGACTATTTTATTGTATTTGGGGAGCAACGCCTTGTAGGCGGTCATGGCGCTGTCCCGTTCGCTTTTCAACCTCTCGAAGTCGCGCATGCCGATTTTGATTTCCATGTCAGCGTCAGCGTGCGCAGTAGAGTCCGCCTTGTTTTGGGCGAGTGCAGGTGCTGTCGCAGCAAGTGCGAGCAGCAGCATAATGTGCTTCAACATTTTTGGGGGGAGTGTTAATAATTATAGTAGTTAGTAGCCTCATCGTAATAATAGCGTGCCCTGTTCCACAGATTGTCGGTGCTGCGCTTTGAGCCGTACAGTGCCTTAGCCTGCTCGTCGTACTGGTTGACAGCCCGTTCAACGGTGGGCACTAATGAGTTCTCGTAATACTGCTGCGTCACAAAGCGGTAGTTGGCCAGTTTTTCAACCATGCCTGCCGCATAGTTGTAGTGCGCTGCGGCAATGCGCGGTCGCACACCGTTAAGCGCATTCATCAGATTGGTGCAGTTCGACAGATAAGGGTCGTTGGCCAGCTGTCGCGCCCGGTCTATGGTGCTGCGTGCCGCGGCAATGCCCCTGAACCCGCTTGCGCGGCTCACGGCACACGCCTGCTTGTAGTTGCCAATGATGTTAACTATCAGCGCCAGCGAGTCGGCCGTCGACCGCTTCAGCGCACTCGAATGGTCAATATGCTTTATGCCTCTCAGTTTGGCCACCACCGCAAGCATGTGGCTGTGGTCGTCGGTGTGCCACACGCTTTGGCGGAATTTGCCGAATGCATTGTCAAGAAACGCGGGCGCATAGATGGCCAGCAGTTTGTCAATAGCAGCATTGGCCGCCTCGTCCTCCACCTTGCCCTCGGTGGCGTAAATGCGTATTTTGCTCAGGGCGTCAGGTAGTATGGAGTCCATGCCAGCCTGGTCTGCGTTAGCCATTGCGCTGCAGCGGTTGTCAATCTGCTTGGCATATTGGTTGACAGCTTTGGTGGCCATGGGTGGAGCCACCTGCGTCTTGGCATAAAACATGACACCCCCTATGGCAAGCGCAATGGCCACGATGAGTATGATTATTTTGATTGTTACTTTCATTTTCTTTAGAGTTGATTGACGTGTCGGCGGGATAACGGGGTGCTGCCCCGAAATCCGCCAACACGTTCTGCTGTATTATTTTTTTACACCACCGCGTTTACCGTCTGTGCCGTCATTCTTACCAGCCCCACTCTTATCAGTTGCCTTTTTGGCATTCTTTTTCGCCGGCTTCTTATCTTGGGCGCTGGTCGGCCTTATGGTCTGGCCTTTGCTGTGACTTCGTGGGCTGGCTGGTGCCGGATCAGGGGCTGGGGCCTGCGTTGGCACATCATTCTGTTGGGGAACTGATGGCGTTGTCTGACTTTGAGGCGTTGCGGTATTGTTAATGCTGTTAATGTAGTTGTTGATGTTTATCTGCTTGTCATCTTTGGCATTGTACTTACCGTCATACTTGCCGGGGCGGCTGTTGGCAGGTATTTGCTCGAGCGCTTCCACAATTTTGCCCAGCTTGTCATTGTTCAGTGTGGCATTCCTGTCTTTTATCTTGTTAACCTCAAACTCGTTCAGTTCGTCGAACAACCCACACGTGGCGTCAAATCGGTCAAGGCTGTCCTTGTGCCAGGTGTCATTGCTTTCCAGGTAGTTGAAAGCCTTTTGCGTGTCGGTGAGCGTGTAGCCCTCATCTTGTGGGGCTGTCAGCCCCGTCTCCTGCTTGTCCTCAAACTTGAACTCGCGGTCCATCACAAACACGTTCCAACCCACACACAGCCCTATGGCCAGCAGGCACGCTCCGAATCCTATGCCAAAGTACATGACCTTCTGCCAGATTCCGTCGTATGACAGTTTGTTGACGCCTTTTTCCGAAATGACGTCATAAGCCGAATAGTACTTGATGGGCGATTTTGTCAAGCGACGTTGTGTCGTGAGGATATATTCCTCCTTGCTGCCCTCCAAGGCAAAGCGGTAGGTGTACGACTTCTTTTCCAATTTGATGCCCTTATCGGAGATGAGATCCTTGAGTTTGACCTCCTTATCCTCATACCCGTCAGCTTTGATGGTGATTGGGCATGCATTGCGTGTGGGTACCTTAATAATTGGGTCTACCTGTAGCAGATCCTTGAGCCAAACCTCAAAAGATTCAATGGACTTGCCATCAGAGCCAAACACCTTGATTTTGTCGCGGTGCACCTCTCTGTAAATGTCTTTTTCGGCATTGATCTTTATGCTATTCTGAAAGTCCTCCTCCTTTTCTGTCACCTTGGCTGACTTGCTTATGGCCCTGTAGCCTTCCTTCCGCCATTCTATGTGCACATCAGCCCCGTCTGGAAATTCCACAGCTTTGGTAAAGGGCACGTCCTCCCTCGCCACAACGATGTATGGCTCAAAGCCTTCCTGCGATTTAGGTGCCTGCAGGGTGCGCACCTTTTTGAGCTCAGCCCCTAATTCCTCGAAGTCGTTGCCGAAGCCAACCGACTGGTTGAGCAAAAATATGCCTTTGTACTTGGCATACTCATGTTGTGCAATATTATTGCCAAACAGTTCTTTCAGCGTAAAGTTAGAGAGTCGCCTTACGCCGTACTTGCTGGCCTTGGGGGCAGAACAGATGGTGCTGACGGCGGGCACCAGTACACCCTTGTCCTGGTACGTCTTGTCGGCTATTTCGTCAAAGATAGGATTGCTCTTAAAATTGCCAGTCTTTGCGACCTCCTTTATTTGCTCAATAACTTCGACAGTCTCTGCGCTCGATATGTTGCACCCGGCGGGCACATGCACCCACACCGTGGCGTTGTCGGCGTCGCGAGCGCGGTCGGAAAATACTAATGCCAGCAAATAGCCCTTCTCGCCTAAAAACTCGACGTAGATGGCAGGCTCGGTGTCGTCTTTGCTGAAGGTGAGACCGTTCATCGGTTTTCTCAATTCGTGAATAGAATTGGCCCAACTTTGTTCCTTGTTCCTTTGAAATATTTCTTGATTTCCTTGGTTGGCTGCTTGAATAACTATGCCTAACTTGTGTTCCATGATTTTTATCCTCTAAATATTTTACCAATAATACCTAACTTGCCACCGTGGTTGCTCGCCGAATGCTTAAGCATGATGTCCACCACATTTTCGGCAGGCTTGGTGTCGAATTTGCAGTAGCTCTGAAAGCAGACCTTGCCTAACGAGAATGCCACAATTTCAACCTTCTTGCCGTTAATCTCGTTGTCTTCGCATATCTTGTTCAACCTGTTGTAAAAGCCCTTGTATTTGTCCTTTACATATTGGGTGATGGCATCGCGCGTGACGTGTTTCATCTTGTCCACCTTGGTCACCATGATAAATATGGCGTCAGTCTCTTTCTTGAAGATGCCCGTATCCTTGATGTACGACAATGCACCTTCAAGGAAAACGGGTTGGCGGTAACCATCGTAAATGCGGTCCTCGCCGCCATATTCAATCACAAAAAAGTGTATCTTGCGGTTGGTCGAGCGGTTGTCTATCAGCACATTGGTCATCGTGTCAAGCATTTTCAGTTCGGCGTTGTCCAGTGGCATGTCAGCATTGCTTTTGAACATGCAGCGCATCAGCTCGCCCGCCATGTCAATGCAGGTGATGGGGTGCGTGCGGTTACTCTTGTCGGTCAGGTCAAATCCCATCTCATAGAAAGCGTCAGTTGGTGTGCCGCCCAACAATGTGCTCATTTGGCCGTTCTGCGGGAAATGGTTCATCAGGTAATTCATGTAGCCATAGCCCTGCGAGGCCGTGTCGGCGTCCATCACCTTGGCCACCCTGCCGCTGCCGGCCACACTCAGTATGGCCCCCAAGGCACAGCTCTTGCCCGATGAGGGGATGCCCCAAAAGTACACCTCGGTGCTCTGCTTGTGTATGCGGTCCAAACTGCGGGTGTAGGTATAACTTTCGGTCTGCTTGCCATTTTGCATGGCCTTGATAAACTGCTTGTCAATGCCTATGCCATACAGGTCGGCAATGGTAATGAGGTGTTCGTTGTCTATCAAGTACTTGACAGTCGATGCATTCAGCAGGTTGCAGTCCTCCCTCAGTTTGTTAAGGAACTCCGCTTTGGTGGCATAGCGTTTTTTTATGTAGTACCTTATTTTGTTGGCAATGTTGGGATCCTTATATAAGGCAGTGGTACCTACTTCGTTCAGAATTTGCTTGATCTCGTCAATCAGCGTGTCGATGTCATAGTCCATGATGCTGTCAAGCAGCAGATCGTTTATGCGCTGGTTGGCCTCCGCTGCATGCACGCTGTCAGGATTGTTAGTCACAAAGTCGTTCAGCGCGTCAATGTCGTTCTTGTCAAGCGCTTTCCAAGCGCTTTCGGCGCTCTTCTGGGCCGAGGCATCGGCTTGTTCACGTTCAATCTGCGCCTTCAGCGCACGGGCCTGTGGGCGGAACTTTCCCTCGGCAAAGGTGTCCAAGTAGTGCTGCACCGCCTCAATGGTGTGCGCGGCCTGTGCGCTGGCCCATTCGTCATCGTCGCCATGCTCAAGCATACGCTTCAGTTCCTGGCGCACCTTGGGGCTGAACTCGCCATTGGTGTCGTTGCACAGTTCGTCAAAGGTGACAAGCCCCTTGTTTATAAAGCCGTACAGGTTCTCGGCCTTATAGCCTGCCACGTTATCTAATATGTAATCTTTTGTTGGCATATAGTGTGTTGTGATGTATGTTACTCTTTAGGGTTCTTGCCATACTTGTTAACCCCGATGGTGCCGCGAACAAATAACAAGAATAGCATGTAGAAGGGAATAAGCTGCATCCAGCCCGAACTGTTCACATCGTGGCACCGCTTGCAGTTTTGGGCAATGATGAACCAATAGAATGGTATGGAGATAATCAATAATATCGTAAGATAACCTTGATACTCAGCGCTTGATACGCCGCCGTAAGCGTATTTGTAAATGATATCATCAGATACTATCTGGCTAATTACTATAAAGACAAAATATATGATGAACGACAGCCCATACTCGAGCCTGCGTATGCGCCCCTTGAATGAGAATGGGTTGCGGAACATGCCCTTACTGTCAGTCTGCGGCTCTGCATGGTCCGCAAGCGCGCTCTGAGGCTGAGGCTCTGCAGCAGGTTCGGCAACGGGCGCAACGGGCGGTGCAACGGCAACCGTGTTCGTTGGCACACTCTGGGGCTGAGGCTCAACGGCAGGCTCGGGCGGTGCGGCCAAAATGGTCTCAACCCTTTTTCGGAGCAAAGGCGTGAAAGCCCCTTCTGTGCCTTTCTCTAACTCATAAATCGTTACAACTCCGCTACGTACCGCCTCGGCTATCTCGCTGGCAGAGTACTGTTGTAGGTCTTTGAGCAATTTCTTCTTCTGTATCATGATATATTATGGGCAATGTGGTGTTAAAAGGTTCCACTAAATATGTCGTCGTTGTCGTTTGCATGATTGTTTGCGGGGGCTGGTTGTGTCGGTTTGCGCCCTTTGTTCCGCCTTTGTGGCGTAAGCGAGCTGCCGCGCCCACGATGCTTGCCCCCGGGCAGCAGCGTGTAGTAGCCCTTGGCCTTTTCGTTGCGCCGCTGCAACAGGTAGGGGAATAGCAGCATGGCATACAGCAGCACACCGCTCCATACGGTGGCCATACACACACCCTCGTCGGCTTTGGTGTAGATGCTGCTCAGTTGCTTCAGACTTTGCTGCGCCTCATCGTATGATTGGTCGGCCTCGCTGTAAGGCATTACCTCTTGTCCCGTGGCCGTTTCATTGCTCAGCACAGGGGTTGACACTTCGTTCAATTTGTTGTGCCAACCCTCAATGGCCGACGAAATGAGCTTGACGTTGCCCACAAGGAAGGCATTCCACACGCTCACCCCCTGTTCGGCTTTGTCAATCCAGGCCGTGGCCGACTGCCGCAAGCTGTCAGTGTTCTCCGACAGCAGCTGCAGCCTGAGAGCCTCAATGTAGTTGGCTTTTACCATGGCGTCGTTCGTGCCGTCAAGACCCGCCTTGGCGCATAGGGCGCGGTATAGCGCCTTCTGACTGCTGAGGGTGTTGAGCGTGACCTCGTACTGGGCTATGCGGTTGTTGGCATACTGGTCGTAGCCGTCAAACATCTGCCGCGTTTTGCCAATCGACTGCTCAAACTCTGTTTCAATCTGGTCGCGTTCGCCAAAAACAGTCCAAAAGTGGTTGGCTGGCACCAGTGCCCATATAAGGGCTACAGGGCAGAGTATTATAAGCACGCGTTCTGCCATGATGCAACGTCCAAACTTGTGGTCGCTGCCCTTGCACATTTGCGCGCCAATAAAGGTGCCAAGCAGCACCACGTCAATGCAACATACCTTGACGGCGGCAGCACCAAAGTTGCCGCCATTTTGGTAAAACGCACCCATATAGGCCACGTAACTGGCAAATATCAGTGCTGTAAAGGCTATGATGTGGCCCCACGAAAACTTTAGCGTCTGGTTCCACGAATATTGGTTGTTCATTTTATTAGCCATGGTTGTTATTTGTGTGGTAAGAGTTTCTCAAGTTCTTCAATCTTTTGTTTGTAAGCCGCAATCTTGCGCCTGATGGCATCGTAGTCCGTGCCGCCTGCGGGCTGGGGCGTTGCAGCGGTGGGCGGGGGCATGTTGCCAGCAGGGCTTGCAATGGGGTTGGCCTGTGAACTGCCGCCAGCCCCCGCCCCGCCAGGCACAGGCGTGATAGCTCGCTCGGCCGGTGCACTGAAATTGCCCTGTCTTACCGCCTCAAGCGCCTTGTCAACCAGCACCATGGGGGGAATGTTGCCGTACACAGCAGCCCCCGTGCGGTAAAGCACGTTGCGTGCCTGAGCCACCGTAAGGTCCTTTTTGAGCGATTTCATCAGCGCAATGGTGCCAGTCACAATGGGGGCAGCCATGCTCGTGCCGTCAAGCATCTTAAAGGTGTTGACAGGGAAGGCACTGCTAATGCCCTTGCCTGGAGCCGATATGTCTGAACCTGGGCCGTAGTTGGTGAATGAGGTGGGACACAGTCGGGGGTCGACAGCCGTGACCACTATTGATGAGGCATTGCGGTTCTCGGGCGGAATGCTGGTGAGTATGTCGTCATTGCCTGCTGCAAACACCAATATGGCGCGCTTGCGGGCTGCAAGTTGGCACACACGCGCCCAAAGCAGCGCCACATTGCGAAACTGTGTGCGCGCTATTTCGGCCTGCTGCTCAACGGGCAGCACATTCAGCCCCTTAAACGACGGACCTATCGATATGTTTACCACATCGGCATTGTGGTGCAGCGCATACATCACACCGGCCACCAGGGCCGACAACGGGCATCGTTTGTTGTCAAACACCTGAATGGGCATAATCTGACACCCTGGGGCCACGCCCGAGGCGCCTCTGTTATAATAGTCGGCACTTCCCGCTGCCAGTGCAGCGGTGTGTGTGCCATGTCCTTCGCCCATGCTCAGCGTGTTGTTCTGAGTAAACACGTTGTAGGCGTCAACTATCCGTCCCTTGAACATGGGGTGCCCAGCCTGAATGCCGTCGTCTACGATGGCCACTTTGACGTTGGCACTACCCTTGGTACAGGCCCACCCTTGTTTAAGGTGAATGGCGCCAAGGTGCCAGCCGGCCGGCTCAGACTGGGTGCTCGCCTGGCCGTTTAGTTCGTACACCTCCTCGTCAAACACAATAAACTTGTGCCCTGGTATGCGGCGGTTGATTGTTTGGCGGATATGGTTCCGTTCGGCCTCGGGCACTTGTATAACAAGCAGCTTCACCTCCTTGTCATAGCCAATAATGCCGTATTGCTCGCCAGGGTAAGCGCGCTTAAAGTCACGTGCAAGGGCCTCCACATTGTCGTTCTCCTCCTCCATAAACAGGAACAGGCGGTTGGCCATGATGCTCGGGGCTCCGGGCTGCTCAACAATGGGCGGTTCGCTGCCCCCCTCGCCCATGACGGGGGCCACAATCATTTCGTCGTCGGGCAACTGGCCGTCATCGCCCGTCACGGGGCGGGCATAGCCGTTGTCGTCCACCATGCTGCCGTCGGCACGCGTCAGGGTGTCGGCAGGCACCACACCATTTACGGGGGTATGGTGGCCAGTGCAACCCTCGCACCCCTTGAGCACCCCAATGAGCAACAGCCCAAGCAGCAGGGCAAGCAGCAGCCACAGCAGCCATTTCAAGCAACCGCTGCCAGTGAGCCACAACCACCATCGCTTATACCATGGCACCACCCTCTCGTATTGTGCCACAAACACCTTGTCGCCATCAACTGCGGCATTGACGGGCGAACTGCTCCACCCCGTAAAGCGGTAGCCTTTGTGGGGCGTGACGGCAGGCACCTCATTGCTGCCAATGGTGCTGCCAGCGGTTTTGTGCAGTGTGGCAGGCCCGTTCAGCGTGCCATGCTCGCCAGCCTCAAATCGGCAGTTGTAGCAAGTGTCCTCTTCTTTATAGTCATCGTCCGCCCCATCATTCTCCTCTCCGGCATCGGGCGCACAATCTTCAACATGCGGTGGCACAGGGGGCGGACATTGGTCGTACTGGGCAGTAAAGGCCATGTCGGCATTCACCACCTGTCCCACAGGCATGTCAGGTAACCAACCAACCAGGGTCCAGCCCTCGTGAACTGTCACCTGCGGCACCTCCGTTTCGGTCAGCGTGGTGCCCCCTGCCAAGCTTACGGTCCTGTCAAGTGGTGCAATGGAACCATGTGCGCCGGCATCGAACCTTACCTTGAACTTTTTCACATAGTCATAGTCGTGAATAACTGTGCCAATCACCTTGTGCCGGTGTGTGGCGGGTTTCATGCCCCATGCCACAAGGTACACCTTTCCGTCGCCGCAGTACACCTGTCCAGAGTCCGCATATTTGATGGCACCGGCCATTATTTGCAGATCGTCGCCGTCCAGTTTCGTAGCGGCCATTTTATATGCCTCGACGGTGTGTTTGAGCAGTTCTTGATATTCGTCAAGCTCTTGGCCCGACAGTTCGTTCAAGCGGGTGGGGCGCTCGTCCCATTGATCCACGTACCAGCATATTTGATCGCTGTCCTCCAAGTAGTCGGGCGTGGCAAGAAAGTGCCAAAGGTGCTGAGGCACAACCTTTTTTACCACGCTCAACACGCTGTCGTACCTCCTGTATAGTGGGTCATGCCCTATGCCTTGAAAATCGGTAAAGTCGTTCACCTCCGTGTAGCACAACCTTTGCTTGCCACGAAATGTGTGTGCTGCCATATATCTTCTTTTGTTTGTTAATCATTATGCGTACCATACAGTTTGCTGCAACTGTCAATGATGCGCTTAATCTGCGCGTTGGCCACAGGGTCGGTGTGCGATATGTCACTGGCATATAGCAGGCCGATGGTCACCAGGTTCTCCCAACGCTGAAAATTGTCCCAAAGCGGCAGTTGCGTGAGTGTGTGCTTGTCCACATGGCTGATGTCTGAGGCCGCGTCAAATGCCCTCAGCGTCTCCAGCAGTGGTTGTGGCTTGCGACTTACAGTCCATGCAGCAGGGCTGAGGTCAACTTTGATATGGCACGTCTCTGCCTTGGCGCGTATGGCATCGGCCTCGCTGTCGCTGATGTAGCTGCGTCCCGCGGTACTCACAAAGTTGTTCAGCGTGAGCGCGGCATAGTCCGCTATGGCATTGAGTTGCTCGTCAGGGCTGAACACATTGCAGTAGTGCCCAATCCGTTCGGCCAGCACATTTCTCAACTTCATCTTTTTGAGCAGCGAGGCAAGCATGAACACCACTTCATCGGCATGGGGCAGCATAGGCTCAAGCATCTTGACCTGGCTGTTGATGTAGCCCGTCCAATAATCTACTATGTGCTTGGCCACTACATCGGCCACGGTGGTCAGGGTCTCTGTCTGGCTCTCCACCACCTCGTCCACCGTGCAGCCGCGGGCTTTCAGAGCCTGTTCGAGCTGAGCCGTGTCACAGCCAAAATACTCGCACAGTTTGCGCACATTGTCGGCCTTGTTGCCAGTGGGGTCAATGTCAACCTGCTTGCGCACAAAGTTCACCATCGAAAAGTCCCGGGGCGTGTCGGCGTGGCATATAATAATGTCGTAGGCTATGTCGCGAAGGTCGCTTACCGGCACCATCAAACTGTCAATGATACGCCCAAACACCTCGGGCCGCTCACCCACACTCAGTATTAGCGACAACCTTATGTCACTGGCTATTTGCTTTACCTTCAGATTCTTGGCCTCCTTGTCCTCTGGCTCAAAGTACACCGACAGGGCCTTGCACATCTCATCCTTAATTTGGGCGAGCTGCGTACCATATTTCGTGCAGCGCGCAGCATCAAGCACACCGGCTATGGCGTCAAGATTGCGAATGATGGCCTTTGAACCGTCATTGTTGACTGTGGCCACATCATGCCACGTTTGCCCGGGGTTGGCAAAGTGACGTTTCACAAACTCATTGCGCATAAAGCTCTGCTTCAGATTGTCAAAGTAGTCGGGGTAGTCTTCAAAGGTATGCACACATTTCTCTTCACTCTTCACCACGCCGTCGCTATAGCCGTCAAACACCCCGTTCTTGCCCGACCAATAAAAGTCGCGCAGCGGATAGATGTTCTGGAATGCCGCCGTCTTGAACAGCCCCCCTGGCTTAACCCAGTGGTCAAGCCATGTGTCGGGCTTGATTATTTCAGGAAACACCGTGTCAAAGCGGTTCCAGTGGGCGTCAAGCTTGTCCGGGTTCGACACATTGTCGGTCTTGGTCCTTTCAAGGTCGATGTTGAACTTAGTGGCTATCATGAACAGTGGCGCAATGCCGTTGGTGCTGTTCAGCATGTGTGCACGCTCCTCGGGGGTGGCGCCTATGTTGTCTTCAATCCAACTATTAATGGTCTCGCCAATAGTAGCCTCGGCTTTTTGGTCGTTGTGGTGGCAGAACAGCACACTGCTGATGCGCAGCGAACGCGAATACTTGTTGAAAAGGTACGCCACCTTGCCGCGACGCAGCATCTTGGGCAGCACCGAGCCTATCTCGCGCTCCTTATATTTCTCGCGCGAGCGCGCGCCAGGAAAGTCAAGCAAGTCAAGCTTGTGCAAAAAACGACGATCCTCAGCCAACTCGGCCGGCAACTCAAAGGTGAGTTCGGCAGCCAGGGCCGAAAGGTTGCCCTTGTGAAAATCGCGCGCCAACAAATTGCCTCGTGCATCATACACATCGGTGTAGATCTCGTCATGACCTGTGTCGGAGTGTATGCCACACACCGTGTCAAGCCATTCAATTTTGAGCAGCGTGCCCTTGTCGCGCAGCACAGCTGTAAACGGCACATACACGTCCGTTTCAAAACAAAGTTTCTTATACTCGTTTATCAGCACACCGAACAGGTGGTTTAGCTCTTTGTTACGGTTCCACAACAAGCCGAACACGTCCACCCACTTGTCGTAAGGCACATACTTTATCACCGGGGCCACCACCTTGCCGAAGTTCGACTGGTTCACTGCCCCGGCCGCATTGCCCGTCACGTCGTGCAGATAGTCCACAATGTCTCTTATATCGTCCTCGTCGATCTTGTCCTGCACAGCCACGCGCTTCGACCACAGAGCGCTCATCTCCTCTAATGCCTGGTTGATGTCGTCGTAGCGCAGCACATTGTCGGGGTCTATCTTGATATCGTTGTAGTAAGAGTCTGCTATAAGCAGAATGATGTCTACCACCGACAAGTTGCGCACACGCACGTAGTCGCGCATCAGAGGGTTACCTCCGTCCAGTGTGAAGCGTGTCACTACACCTGTCGACTCAATCTTGGCATTGTTGCCACCGCTTGGGTTAATGTCGTCGATAAAGCTGTAAGCCTTGCCACCATTGGTAATGACAAACGGCGAATTGGGCGATGAAAGCAAACTGCTCATCAAGTATGACTTGCCCACCTGGCTTTCGCCATAGGCCGCCACCGAACACTTCTCCTCCAATGCCGCATATATGCGCTTGAGCCGGCGTCGCCAGTCCTTGAACGTGTTGCAGGGAAACGACTCTTTGCCGTGCTCCTTGGCCCACGCAATCGAGCCGTCAACCAAATCTATGTGTTGTCTTATATCTTGTAACATGATGAAACTACTTGTTAAAAGTCAAATGCTCCCGTGTCGAGCCAGTATTGCCCGTCAATGCCAAGGCTCTGAATGTGTACCTCCAAATTGCCCTCTGTCACATCGTTGTCGTTACGGTCCGTAATGGCAGTGATGCTAAGGTCCTCTTTGTTGTCTGCATCGCGTTCAATGGTTATCCTGAACGGCATACGTTTCTTTAGCGTATCCACCGCCTCGCCCACAAGGCCGGCCACCTTGGCGTCGGTCAGACAGCCCTCGTCGTTCAGCAGGGCCTTCTTCCTTATGCGGTCGGCCATCTTGTGACGGTTAAAGTCTATCGTATACAAGGCACGGCTTGGATACGAGTCCATACCAATCTGTCGCACATTGAGTGTCAGCGGAATGCTGCTCACTGTCAGGTCACCACAGCTCTTGTCGGGAGTAATCAAGTATTCGATAGGCTGCCCGTCGCGTGAGGCTTCAATGTAGTTGACCGTCGACGTCAAGTGCTTGTCAAGCAAGTCAAGGTTGATGGAGAACTTGTCCAAATTAGAAAGTGCCGAAGCATAATGACCAATCACACCGCCCATGGCCACAATAGTCTTGGCATTCTTAACGTGGCCTGTATTCTCGCCAAAGGGGTACCAGTCGCCTACATAATAGTTGTTGAGCACAATGAGACGGTTGGGTGACACAGGGTAGTATTTCAAAAATATATCACGTATGGCCGGGAGCGATGCCGGACGCCCCGAAAGCAGCACCACATCGCAGGCGTACGAAAACATAATGGTGGCCACTTTCTTGAGCAAGGGTTCAAACTCCTTGTGCACAATTTGTTGCACCGCTTCACTGTCGTATTTCCACGACAACTCGGTCACATCTATGCCCATACGTTCAGCAAAACCATTTATTACCATCGCGTTAGGCGGGCATTCTGCAAATACATCGGCATATTTCACAACACAATTCTTGCTGCCTTCCTTCATCAATTCAAGAAAGTGGCACATCAGCGGCATCGAATACTGAATGTTAAAGTCCCTTCGAAGCATTCTGTCGGCTACTGTCTGACCATTGTAGTCCTTGCCAAAGAAGTCCTTCATCTTTTGACGATACTGCTTGTCCGTAAGGCCCTCCAACTTCTTCCTGAACGCACTCTCCGGGCCAAGTATCATGACATGTTTGACCAAGGCCTGCAACATGTCGTCGCCAGCAAAGTAATAGCTGTCGTAAAAGCGCGGGTCGGGCGTGATGGTGGTTACGTCTCCCTTAGTATAGGTGTATTTGCTCACCATCAAATCGGTAGTGCCGGCACCTATGTCGAGCGACCCAACCGTAATGCTTGGCTGCGTGTCGCCATCTTCTATCTTGCCATAAAGACTGAAAAACTCGCTGCAGCAACCCTTGTACTTCTGACCGACCTCGCCATACATATACACCAACTGCGCACAGGTGGCCTCGTCGTAGTACCATGCACGTTCGCCACTTCTTGGCGTGACCGCAGGCACTATCTCAACCGATTTGCCCGGAGTGGTGTTGTCTGCAGGATCATCGTATCCAAAGTTTTCAAGCAGCACAACCGCATCTTTGGCGCATTGCACAAGCGCGTCGCGCTCCACTCCCGACATGGCAGTGGGGCATGTTACTACCACGCGGCGTATACGACGCGGCACTGAAGGCTTGCCAAATCCGTTGCGCACCGAACGGTACGACTCGCTATTTATCTGCGTGCGTGCTTGTACCAGCATTTCCAAAAAGGCAAAAGTCATCAGTGAGCGGCGAGAGTAATGGAACGAACTCCCGCCATGGCCGCCTAAGTCAAGTTGGCCGTCACGCTTCAGCTGGTTGGTAATGCCGCGCAAGTTCAGTATGTGGCTGTCAGGTTCGCCGTCAAGCACCATAAATTTCCATTCTTCCTTGTTCGGACGCCAGTCCCACAAATAGCGTTAGGGACTCGAGTAGGTCGATAGCGATTCTGCATCACCCGTGCTTAAATGTATGAGTGTGTTGGCCTCCTCGCCAAGGCGCACCAAACTGGGGTATACAAACTGACGGCTGTCTTTCATGCCAAAATCGCCAAAACTGGCCTTACGAAAGGCCAAACGCATGTCAAAAGGCTTGTCATGCTTGTTCACAGCAAGGCCATCGTCTGTTTCAACCACCAAATAGGTATAATCCGTCAGCTCAAGTTGCCGCACTTGGTTGAAATTGGCATGGTCCTCAATAAGCAGTGCAGTGGTGCGCGAGTTGCCAATGTCAACCACCATGTCCACGTCCTTCACCTCCACATCGGTGTCTTTGTACAGCTTTATTCGGGGCAAAGCTCCTTTTTGCGCAAGATAGTTAATCAAAAATGCATACGAGGCTATGTAAGATGTGCGGCGCACGCGAGTGCCTTTTAATTGCTGCACCTGTTGTACATCGGGGTGAACCAAATGCAACAAATAAGTGTCCACATAGTTGCAGCTATTATCGGGCGAGCAATAATCCATCACCATAAACTCGTTACTGCACAACTCAAAGTCCATGTCATTCTTAAAGGCGTCCGGAAACACCGGGCACTCCATGTAGCCATCCTCCTCGTAGCACGCTCGCGTGTCAAACGCAAGCACCACGTTGTAATGCTTTATACCTTTGTCCTCACCAACAGGCAGCAACTTCATGCGGGCCCAATTAAACGGGCCAAACTCAAAACGCTTGGCTGTACGCTTGAAAAAGTATGGCAGCGGAAGCCACACTCCCTCGAAACATGCTAAATCGTTGCTGCGGTCTGAAAAACTCATGCAGTAGATTTCACCCTCCACACCATTACAATTATCATCATCAATCCTGAGCGGCATGATACCGTCAAGTTTCAAGTCGTTCACATCTATCTCTGCAGTCGAGTCATTCAAATATCCACCCCTAAACAGTTCCTGCTTGTTATAGTAATAGCAAGCGTCCTCCGTGCGCAGTTCATGTACTGGCGCGAGCAGCCATTCGCCTTGAGCTGTGTCGTGCCATTCATGATACCACATCTTAAATTTATCCTGGGTGTTTATGTCTAACGATAGCGTAATAACTTGAATGCCCGAATTGGCAATCAGTGAGTGCTCTTGTGCCATATATAAAATCTAAAGTTATACCATATATGTCTCTGTAAATGCCCTAAGTCTGTTGATACGAATGGTGTAGTGCCAGTGTCAGATTTTAAGGTCGAAGCGTGGACGCAATGAGTTATGTGTGCCGAAACCAAAACTTATTGACTGATACCCGACATTATATAAACAAAATTTGAGCATATACTTATTACACGTTGACTGAATTGGTTAACAAATCAATAAGTTAATGGATAAACGAGTAGATTCCTATTTTTGCAAAGTCTGCAATCTCTATTTATTATTAACAGATTAAAAGAGTCGGTATATCCTCTCATTACCCCGTTAGCTTTACTGCTCGAAAACTAATTCTGACAAAATGTATGCAAATGTAATTGTTTAAGAATTACCCCCCCATTTTATACAAACATTAACACGGAGAATAATGTTGTATGTGTATTTGAGATAAACGCCATGACCAACACTTCATTCAGAGATAGCAGTTGTCAAAATGCTTGACTCCCCAAAAGCCCAATCGCGTAGCAGTGGAAGGATTTATTCCACGTCATAATGTCACTCCACACTTGCACGCCAAGGTTGCCATTCTGCAAATACACAAATATTGCACATATATATATAATAATATACGCGCGAGGCCGTAGTATTATATATATGTATGAGCCCCCCCCCACCCTGCCCACCCGCCCAACCAGTTTGAGC
>ERZ1023869.300-NODE-300-length-15091-cov-92.665470_pt1 | contig 15091 bp, 9 predicted proteins | sample MGYA00380390_ERZ1023869 | MGnify/ENA primary metagenome ERZ1023869 (study PRJEB33179, sample SAMN07449005) | human gut metagenome | biome: Human-gut; feature: Human associated habitat; material: Faeces | host: Homo sapiens | place: India: Bhopal | collected...
CAGGCGTTCCGGGGATTTGCAATCCCCGGCAAGCAAGCTATAGCGAGCCGTCCCCTTACCATCAATCGTTAAGCCACGCTTCAAGAATGCCTCTCTGCGGGCTTGAATCTCCTCATCCGGCAGCACCCCATACCACTCCTTCGAGCGGTAAATCTCGGAGTCCTTATCCGTGATAAAGATGATTCGCTCCGGCGTGATGCAGCTCTTGTCGTAGGGAATCCCAGCCGCCTCGCAATACGCCTTCTGCGTCTCCTCTATCGTCATGCCCATCGGCATACGGATATCGATATGCAGCTTCTTTCTAGCCGAATATTCCAGATGCAGCAGCTTCCCCTTCCATATCGTGTTGCTGCAGTTCAGCTCACGAGCCTTCTCCAATGCAGCATCCACATACTCTACATCATCCACATCAATAGTCGTCTGAAAGAGGAAGCTTTCAGGCACCGCATCCTCACTAGAGCGGTGATTATTCCTGAACTTAGAATAATGAATGGCACGGATAGGCAGCTGTCTTTTCAGCCCCTCCTTCGCCTTCTTCACCGCCTTTTCATCACCAGCATCTACGCCGGGAATCGCCTTCTCCCCACGTATCTGCGCAATCACACCCTTCAGCCACGGCTGTGCTATCAGGGTGTCATAGACATACAGGGGCTGGGAAGAATTCAATCTTCCCATATTGCCCTTGCGTGCCGGATTCAGAGCCATTACTTGTACTGTTCCCATGCTATATTCTCCTTGAAATGTTTAGCTTTGCCCTTCATCTCCATCATCTCTTTGTAGAGATATTTCAGAATATCCGACTTGTGCATTTCCTTCGGGAAAGAGAAGGAGACGAACACACGCTGCGGAGAAGTACGGAGGGCGCCATGCGAGGTATTGATAATCTCGGTATAAAGCTTCCCGCCCGACTGAGCGTAAGGCTTGAAGTCGAGCTGGTCGCCATGCTCGCCACCGCTGCAGATCATTCTGCCCGGAATCACCTTGGGCACCTCGCAGATGGTCTCCGCATCGTTCCAGGGAGCCTTGCGGATAGCTACGTTACCACACTCGTCAGTAATGATACTGGCATCTACCTTCTGGGCGTTCAAAAGCGCCTGTACAGCAGCCTCTGCAGCTGCAGAAAAACTTTTCTTGCTCATATATATTGAAGTTTTAGAAAGATATGTTATGAATTAGAAATACTCTCCATTCATACTCCGGATGCTTGAAAACATACGGCTTCATATTGTTCTTATCCATATTCATATATGTATTATCACGTTGGGACTGCGACCATCCGCTAAATTCCGTACCAGGAAATGGTACCGGTTTTCCAGATACAGAAAAGCCCCGCAACCAGACTTTATCATCTGATTGCGAGGCAAAGGTACGGCGAAATCCGATACTGACCAAGAAAATAACCCTGCGGTTATTTCGAGGGTTATAAAGTTATAACGAGGGTTATTTCTGAGCCGTTTTCAAGCAATTTTTTCGTCGATTCCCAACAGATTTCTGAAGCAAACCACCACATGGGTCATCGCAATATAAGGTTCTTTCTTCACGTTTCCCATCGGAGCATATCCCCATTTATCGAATGGTTTCATATAGCAATCCGAGTTACTGATCTGCTTCAGATCACCCTGCGTCAGCTTCACTCTGAATGCTCCCGGGTGAATCGTATCTATCCAGTTACAGAAACCCTTGTAGTCATTCTCTCCTATTAAATGCAAATCTACGGCTACTCTGAACACGGCAATCCAGTGGCGCTGAATCTTGAATATGTACTTGCCAGATTCATCTACAGACTCCATCAGCTGGTCGATGGCATAAGCAAACTCCTGCTCAGATATATGCTTGGGGTTCAATTCGCCTTTCTTGGCTTTCATATACTTACCAAACTCATCTATGTCCTGAGCATGTGCCACCACACGTTCTATCTGCTCTTCTAAATCAAGATGATGCTTGCGGCTGCATTCCATCAGTAAATGTTTGCAGAAAATCGCCTCTTTATATTCATGGGTATCATTCATTACATCAACGATCAGGTTAACCATACCCATGGCACCTTTTTGATAGCCCGGCTGGTTGACAAAGTTCTTGGCTCCCTCATCATCAGGAGCCCAGTGATTGCTTTTTGGTTTTTGTTCTTCTTCTTTCATATTATTACGGTTTTTAAGTATATGCAAAAGCCCCGCCTAGCGAGAGCGTTTTACTCTGCTAGGCGGGGCTTGCGTTCCTTATTGTTATGTTGTTACTCTTTCGGGAAAGACTATTATAAAAGCCCTGCCGGCTTTCACAAGCTGGCAGGGATAATTATAAGTAAATGATGTAATATGAAGGAGGCATATTCACATATACCTGCTATCAATAGGCTCTAATCCATCAAATATCTTTTGTGCAGCTATTCGCTATTCTGATTTCACTTAAAAAATCATTTTATAGTCTTTACTGCTACCATCCGTCAATTCTATGTGTATGATTTGAATGCCTGTGGCTATGCTCGCCTTTAAACACCCTGAACCATTTCCCTGTACCCTGCTGATGATACTGCCATTCAGGTCTATGACCTTAACGCTCTTGAGCTGACCGCCGGCAGATTGCACGAGGACAGAAGAACCTTCCTGAACAATACTGATGCGCTGATCAGTATCGACAGATGTCACATCTGTACTTCCATAACGACTTCTGATAACAAATCTGCCTAACGAGGTCTCGGCATCCGCAATAATGATAGGAGAATCGAGTGAATAATCGGCACCCGAAAGCATATCATGGAGAACATATCCGCTCATATCAACACCCTGAATAGGTTTTACCTCGATACGAATGCTATCCTTTTGCGACAGATAGATTCCTAAAGATGTAGCGCCAGTCATCGGAAGGATATCGTAAGCCTGACTCTGCTGAATACCAAATACCTTCAAAGGTGACTTCACTTCACTATCCAGAAGAGTTGGAACCAATACTGAGTTCTTGAAAGAAGAACCAGCAGAAACATCATAAGCAGTTTCTGAATTCTCCATCACCAGCATAGCTGCTGATTTGCTTCGCGTCTTCAGGCTTTCCACACACACTTTCAGTCCCTTGGCTTCAGCAGGTTTACTTTCCTCAGTAGCCTTCTTGCTTCCACCAATCATTTCTGGGGTGAGCAGCAGGGTGATTTGCGTATTCGGCTCATCTTTTGTGGTAACATAGAATGCCTGCATTGGGGCAATGGTGGTGGCGTTGCCCGTAGAAGCGACCTTGCTTACAGTTTGCTCTTCCATGCCTCCCGATTCATTCTCTACTTCCACCTTCACGCTGCTCACGTTCTCATTCGCCTCCAGGAACTTCTTGATATTCAGGCGGCTCATGAATGGGTTGCCCAACACGAAGGTCTGCGTAGGAATATCCGATTTCAGCGTAATCGGATACTCGCTCTGCCCCACGAACACCGTGCGGTTCTCCGTCACTTCCTTGCCTTCCGACAGATACTTATATTCCATCGTCAAGTAGCCCTTCTTCGGAGAATCCGGTTCGTAGATGAAGCGGTTTATCTTATTTGCATCTTTCGTCACTGTTTCACTAGCCACTTTCTCCTGATCGTAATCCACGAAGTAACTATATTCTTTATGCGTCTTAGGCAGGCGGATACTGAACTTATTGGTAGCCGGCAGATTGCCGTTGTCTATCCACATAGAGAAGCCTTCACCCATGCCGTAAGGCTTAGCCACGGCATTGAAGTTGTGCGACCAGGTGGCCTCGTTCACGGCAAGCGTTTCATCCGTCAAAACCGGATTTCCCTTGCTGTTTAGCGAATAAATCTTACCCGGATGCGCAGCCGCCCAGAGGCGCTGGTAGATGCTCGGGTTGAAGCGCTGTTCCTTCCAGTTTTCTTCGTTCAGATCCTCGAAGTATTTCGCCTTCGTGGTGTCGGCAGGCATGAACATATCGCCCGTGTACATCTGCTTGAGCGGTGCACTCAGCAGATAGTAATGGTTCGGCTTCTGCTCCAGTTCTACCCATGCCTTGCGATAGTTGAGCGATGGCACGTTATCCACCGCCGAACGGGGTTCGAAGAAGATATCCTTGCAGCAGTAGTCGGCTGGCTTCTCTGGCGTGCCCAGCACTGGGAAGTTATCGGCATCCGACGAGATGATGGCGTTGGTGCAGCAGTAAGGCGAACCATCGCTCCAGTTGTCCCATTTATTCCATTCATTGGTAGATGCACTCGGAAGCCATCGGGTCTGTAATGGATGAACCTGATATACTACTGAAGAGAGTGGCGTCCAGCTGCCGTCGAAGAAGGTGAGCTGATATTCGCCCGGCTCCTTGGTGATATAAGAATATTTTATATTGTTCTTGGTGTCTGATGTAGAATGCAGAGACACGATGCCATTCTTTCCCGCATTCTTATCACCGAAGTAAAGATGATAATCTACTCCGGTCAATCCGGTAGCAGTTACGACAATCGTATCTCCTACGCATACATTGTTGACAACGATATCGTCTACACCATCTACGCACGAGTTGTTGTCCTTACAGTCAGGAATACCATCATTATCAATATCACCACGTGTCACGAGTCCGTAGAATTTCTGCACATCCAATGCGCCTACAATTTTGCCTAAAGTAAATCGCACCTCGTCATACGCTTTCTTTGGCTGAAGGAAGAGGATATTCTTATCGCCATAACCCGCTACTTTAGCGGAAATCACCTTCCAGTCGGTAAATTTATCTCCCGTAGAATTACCTTCTTTGAAGGTTTCTACCGTTAGCCAGTCTCCTACGTTTACGGCTGCCAGGAAAGTCTTGTTGTCAATGACAATTCCCAACTGATGATGATAGTCGAGTGTTCTACCCATCTTTACGGCGAATGTTTGACCAACTCCCAGACTTACCGTATTGGCAACCGCCATATAGGTATTCAAGTCATCATCCACCAGATAACCTAAGTTATCATCTACAGTAGCCACACTCACCGCTCCGCCAAATTTGGTTTCATTAGCATTGATGGTAGTATGTGAATGATTATGCGACATCACCATACTGCTACATGCAAGTGGCGAAGAACAGTCGTCGGAAGCCTCCTCGATAAAGGCATAGTAGATACGGAGTTTAGAAACGCCCAGATTGACTGCACCCGAATACCAGAGTTGGAACTCGTCCATCTGGGTTGGCTTTCCATTCTTGTCGATGGAAGGCACCTCGATGGAATATCTCACTTTCTGCACTTTCTCTGAACCTATCAGATCGGCACTGATGGCATTGTTCTCGTCTATCAGATGGCGATATATTTCCTCGCCGTCATGATAGCATCTTATATGCAAGAACTCCAGTGCATGCAGGTTCAGCACCGTTCCCGTGGCTTCTACCACGAATCCGATGCGCTTAGGTTGAGCTCTCTTGACGGCTTCCGGCTCTGATTCACCTTCGTGTCGGCCGGTAGCATCATATATCAGACTACCCTTCTCTATTCTTTTGATACCGATGATGCCCAGGTTGTTGCCCAGGTTGAGACCGCTGATGTATTCTGCATACGAAGTATCATCCTTGTTGAGAATATTCTGAGGATTTTGGAGGTCGGAAATGGAAATCAGCGAACCTGAGGTAGCGTGCTTGTCGGTGGAGAGAGCATAGACGGCTTTTTCAGTATCGTTGATAAGCGGTTTGCCGCACAGCGTTTCACCCTTTCCGAATTCACCTACGGTAATGGTGGTTTCATCATAACATCCGTCCTGAGCCGTGGCCTTGAAGGTATATTTGCCCGGCAGCATGCCGGTTACATGGCCATCGGCAGTAACCTTTACAGGTGTGGTGGCAAGAATATCGTTATTTTCCAAATCCCAGGCACCCGTCAGCTCCCATGTTACGCTTACTTTCGGATTAGAACGGAGAGTAAACGAAGTCTGCGACCCGCAGATGTTGCTGCTGATGGTAGGATTGATGGGACACCGGTGGGATACATCTGGAGCCATTCTTACGAATCCGTAATGGATACCCATGGCGCCCACGTTGACTCCGAGCACCGTGAGGAATCTGATTTCGCATCCCGAAAACGGCACCTTTGCCTTGATGCTCACCGTTCCGTCGCCAATCTGCACCAGCGAGAGGTTGAGCACCTGGGCAGAAATGGTCTCTTCCTGCACCTTGTTTCCCTTGTGGTCGAAGAGCAGCACGTTAATCCATGTACCCGCCGTGAGGCTCAGCACAGCATCCATCTTGTATTTGAAGCCTGCCTCCATACCCGCCTCGAATGCTTCGCCTTGCGGGTTCTTGTCGTTCTTCATCATAAACTTGGCTCCTCCCTGGTAACCCACGTTAAGAAGAGGGACGATGGTGGCGAAATTGTCCAAATTATCATCTGTCATCTTCTTTATATCGTCGTCCAGGAAAGGCAGGGGGATGCCGAGGAGAATAGGGCGCCAGCCTTTCATCTCTTTGAGCGACACCTGCTTGTCGCCCTCGGAATATTCGTTGTATTTTTTGATGCCTCCATCGGTGATGGTAAACTCCGTAGATTCGCCCACGAAGGCATATTTGATTTTCAGAATATTCGCCACTTCTGCCTGAATGCCGCCCGAGCAGTCGAGAGTGATTTCATCGAAGAGCCAGTCGCTTTCTGCAGTCAGCATGGCGCAGATGTTGTCGGAACCCGGTATCTGGAGCAGCTTCAGCGTTACTCCCGAACCATCCTGTCCTTCTCTCACCGCCTTTACGCCCTTCAGTTTGCCGTCGCGATAGAATCCGATGGAGAATGCCTTAACTACATCGAGGCTCAGCACGCTGCTACCCGAGCCAGCCACGATGGTAAAGCCTGCCACCGTTCCCTTGGAATAGTAATTATCCATATCTTTTACACTTACTATCGGGTCTACGGTTACCCCTGCTCGTACCACGGAGTTCACCTGTGCATAGTTGTCGAGTGAATCGTCGGTAAGGGCGCCCATATCCTTTGCCCAGCTGCCTACGCCTACCACACCAATCAATTTGTTAATGGTGCACGATTCGCCTGTAAGGGCACGGCGGTTGCGCAGTTCACGGAATGTCATGTTGCCATATTTGGGGTCATTGTTGAACTTCACAAAATGGTCTTGGGGCTTGTCGGTTTGCAGATCATCCCAGTTGTTGGTCCAGATGGGTTTCTTGCACTCCATGAACGAGTCTCTAACGGCAGCACTCTCGAAATAGGGACTGGTGTTGTCATCCTTGGGTTGTGCCGCCTGGATAGAGGCGGGCACAACCATCAGGAATGCCAACAAAAATGATATGAAAGTTTTATATATAAAATGCAGTTTCATTGTCTGTTTGATTTTAAAACATAGCATAACGTCTTGATAATTCTCTTGATCTTATTCGAGCAAATGTCTGGAGTCTGTAAGTGTCTTTTGCTCATCGTATGTGAAGACATATTTATGGTTTCGCCTCAGATAGAAGAGGTTGCTTACTCCATCTACCACGATAACGCCCGTGGCTGCTTCAGAAGACATCATATCCTTTGCCTTTATCTGATAATTGTGGGCGAAAGGTAAGGCTTTGAGGCCTATTCTCACGGCAAGATGTGTCTTGCCTGGCAGCACAAATGCCTTGAGAACCACTTCGTTGCCTTCACCTGGGAAGGGGGCATAGGCAATGGCGGTATAGGAGCCTCCCTTTTCTGAATACTTTTTGATAGGTACACTGCCCTGCTTAAAACCGTCGTAGCTGGTAAGAGGCATCTGGGTAAGCACGGTGTCGGCAAGTAGGCAATACCATTGCGTCTGCGCTGTAATGCCGTAATGGGCGGCATGAGTGATATGAACCTCCACTTCTGCCATGCCTCTATAGAGTGTTCCTACAAGCGGCGTAGGGGTGTTGTTTCCCAGATTTTCTTTCTGGTAATCAGCAGAAGAGATGATTGGATTTTGGGTATCATCCCCCTGCTGGTAGAGGGTGCCATAGAAGAGCTGCGGCACCGTGATGAGCTGGCGGCTCAAGCACTTTACATTATGCAGTGAGAGAGCTATTTTTTTCAGATAGTCAAGCCAGTTGTTGGGGGTTTCGGTTTTGTCATCGACCAGGTAACTTGCAAACGTGGCCTTGAACTCCTGAAATGTAGTGCCTTTTTTTATATTGAGCATATCATTGGTAATCACTTGGTTTGCCTGATACTGCGGATAGGGCGATTTCTCCTGGCTATTGTAAGCGAGGGCAATGATGCGATATTCGTAGCCCCTGCTGATGCCGAATTTGCCCTTTACCACATAGTGCTTGTGGGGCTTTCCCGAAAGATAATCGTCTTTCTTGACGTCTTCTAACGTGGGCTTTCCGTTAATCACCCAGTCGTTGGTAGGGTCGTACTCGAAGCCCTGGATGTCGTTGACTGCGGCATCATAGGTTGCAGTATTTTCTCCATTGTTCTGAACTCTTCGGCGAAAAGCTATCAGCCTTACGGCATCGACGTTGTCGGTCTCGGCATATCCGTTGTCCTCGCCTATTGTGCCCGACGAGGAAGAGGATCCTGCACCAGGAGGGGCTACACGGGTGTTTCCGCCCCCCTGCCCTGCATTGGCATCGCTGCTGCTTAATCCGCCCAGGGTGATGGTGACGGGAACAGTCGTAATCTCGTCGTCCTTTTCAGAAGGCTGATTCATCCCTGCATCTCCATTGCTGCCATCTGGATAAGGTGGCAGATCGGCATCGCTGCTGCATCCCGCGGCTAGTGCGAGGAGGAAGCAAAAACCTGCCGCCATGCCTGTCCTGATGGCGTTCATCCTGATGGAGCTTATCTTACAGATGCTAAATCTTGATTTCTGCATATTCTATTTCCGTTTTTATGCTGTTTTGTAACGTTTATTCTGTTTCAAATACATGTTTTTTTTCGAAGGCTGGTTCTATCTCAATGTTCACTTCGGTCATCACCGGCTCGTAATACTCCTTCAGGTCGTATGGCTGGTTCACGGTCTTGCTCTTGGCTCCCAGGCAATACAGGTGGTTTGCCTCGATAGGGAACTTGAACTTGTCGCCAGTGGTTGTAGATTTCCTGATGTTGTCGTACCTGTGGTGCGTGCCATCCGTGTAATGCAGATAGAAGGTGGTCTCGTTCTCTGCCGAGTTCTTGCTTTTCTGCATTTTTTCCTCTGGTGTAGGCATCATGAAGTTGCTTATCATGTAGCTGTTTTCCTTCCATCCTTTCTGGGAATCTGCAGCTCGCTTGAATATGTTCTCTTTAGCATCTACGGTCCATCCGTTTGAGGGGGTGAGGTCGATGGTGCCCAACGTCTGATAAGTCAACGATTCTGCATCTGCTGGTGCCTGCTTCTGCCTTATCAGCATTTCGGTGCTGATGCCGGTGGCTACAACGGATAGAGAGGTGGGCGTGAAGGTAAAGGTGCTCACGTCGCCTGCTGCATTCGACTCCACCAGTGCCGGGATGTTTTCTACGTAAATCATCAGACCAGCCACGTTACGGCTGGCGGTCAGCGTGCGGTGGAAGTATTTCGTCTCTTCCGTTACGAGAACGGGGGCTTCTTCGGGGGTATTCTCGTCTTGCAGGATGCCGCTAAACAGCTCTGTGGTATTGAGGATACCGAGTTTGGCGCTGTTTTTTGCCTGCTCGGTGAGGGCGATTCTTGCGTCCTCCAGTTTCGTTTCGTCTTTAGTGAATTTGGGTTCTGTAAGTACTTGCTTCGTTGCGTATTTATCATCTCTGCCTATGGCTAGAAACTGGTAGTAGTAGCCGTTCTGCAGACAGGGTTCGAAGGTGTATAGATGCTGCTCGGGCATGTTCTGGTGGTCGGCAGAATAGTAGGGTTCTCTATTGTTGAATGCGTCAACGGAATAGTAACCTTTCTTGGCTGCTTCCGTTTCAATAGGGGTGCAATAGGTATATGCTTCTTCTGGGGTGCCCTTCTTGTCTTCGGGGCATCTGAAGACGTAGATTCTCATATCATTCACCTGCTGTGCTCCATCCCATGTATCAAGTTCTCGTGAGCCGGTAACAACACCTGCACTTACACCCACTCTCATGTTCAACATCACGGCATGCGAGCCGTCGGCGAGGGTATCAGGAGCATCATTGCTTGCGCTGCAGCTCATTAGGAGACTGGCTGCGAGGATTACATTTAAACTGTTTTTTATAGATTTTCTCATCATATTCGCCTATTCGATTTCAATGTTCGCCTATTCGATTTGAATGGGAATTACGTATAAAATGAATGATAAATAATATATTTGATGTTGGGATAGTAAGGGATGCGGGAGCCTATAGCTGGCTCTTCGCATCCCTTGGATATATTTTTCTTAATACTGCCTATATTATGAGCACGTAGTAAGATTAATCACCCAGCTCCATCTGGTGGATAGCCTCCCAGTTGTCGTTCACCTTCAAGATGAGGTTCTGAGATTTGGTCAAGTCTTCTGGCTTGTCAGGATCTGGTTTATCAGGATCTGGATCTGGTTTTGGCTCTGGGTCTGGATTACTTGGGTCTGGATCTGTCTTACCTCCATTAGAAGGCTTCACACCCAAGTTGTACATGTGGTTACGAACCACGTTGAAGATAGAAGCGCTTTCGTCTGCAACATTTCCATTTGTGTCATCATGATTTACATCTTTAGCTGGGATAGAAACGGTCCAAGTCTTGATGATATCGCCAGCAGCATCCAAGAGCTGAAGCTCCATGGTGCTCTTCTCATGTGTCAAAGCAAATGGAATGACGAAGTTGCTTCCGAATACAGAACCCTTAACAAGGGTAGTCTTCTTAAAAATGTCAGCATGGGTCCAACCATCTTCTTCTGTCAATAAGCCGTCGTGATTCGTATCACCATTTTTGAACCATACATTCAAATCGATAGAGTAGAGCACATAACCATTGCTGCCATCTTTGAACTTTGCATCTGTAGCAAGTGGTGCACCTGTTGATGTAGAACCATTAACACAATACTTGATAGTGCTGCCAGTTGCTCCAGCAGCTGTGAATGAGCTGTTGAAGTTGTTGAAAGTCAATTTATCATTCTTATCTCTTACTACGAGACGGAGGGTCTTGGCGTCTTTACCATTCACACGTGCTGGGATGTTACTGAAATAACCGAAGCTACCAGCTACCTGACGATGCAAGGTTACATCCAATCCATCCTCTTCACCCTGAGTAAGGTTGGTAATTTTCTTATCATCGCCGATTGTAAGCGCTGCATCACCTGCGAATACCTCTTCTGGTACTTTGCCTGAATTTAAGGTAGCAGTGATATCTCTACTGTAAGTCTTACCAGTAAGGGAATCTTTACCTGCCACATTCAAATCATAGATGTAGTCACTGTTATCGCTGTAACCTACAGCCATAACCTTGTAGTTACCTTTCTCCAGTCTCTTATCACCCTTGTAAGTAAGAGTAAGCTCGCGACCATGATTGGTATACGTTGTACTTGTTTTCCAATCCTTCTTCTCGTCTTTGACAATAGCCTTCGTATCAGCATTGTAAATCAACACGCGAACATTCTGGATAGTCTGCAAAGCCTGTGAAGAATACAATGGGCGGCCTGCACGTGTTGTCAAGCCATCACCGCTACTTGCTACCTGCAATACAATCTGCTGTACTGCCTCATTCTGACCCTCTGTGCTAACCACAGCGTCGTCACTGCTACATGCGCTGAACAGCAAGCTGCTTGCTGCAAGCGCAAAAAACATACCTTTTTTCATAAATTATAAATTTAAAAATTGAGTATAAATTAATTATCAATCCAATATCATACCGTGAATTTCCTCCCAGTTGTCGTTCACCTTCATATAGATGGTGAAGCGATTGCGGTCTGAATCGTACACATATCTCAGCACCGTAATCTTGTTGCGCTCCATGCTTACCTTCACGTCATCAGGTGACAACACAGATGAATTGCCGCCTTCGCCACTATTCTTATAGAAATTGACATCCACCACTGACTCATCCTTCTGGAAAGAAGGAGCCAGGAAAATAGAGGTCTTGGTCTTGGCGCCAGCTTTAATTTCCGATTCATGAAAGACGCTGGTCTCTTCAGAATATTGGAAACTTGGATTTACTATTCTATAGAGCTGGCTTACTTCTGTATCCATCAGATGATACCCGGCAGGAAGATTCTCTGCCCATATAACCAGTTTTCCCTTGGTGCGCTCCATCTCGCTGGTATAGCAATAATGGTTTTCATCATAGACGAGGGTATCGCAAACCTGATAAACATCATCGCCCTGATTGTGCTCCGGATGTAGCAACAGTTCGTTTTTATCCAGATTGAGTTCGCCTCGCGTCTTCATACCTCCCCATACCGTAAAGACGTATTTTCCGAAAGGCATGTCGGGGTCGAAGCTTACAGGATAAGTTAATCCATCACCTTCTACTTCGAAACCTTTTTCTTCTACGACAACCTGCTGAGTGCCGTCGTCGTTGAGTCGGCTCAGACGATAGGAAAGAGACGGAACGAATGATCTAAAAGCCTGATTCTCATCTCGTTTCTCTTCGGGTGCAGTCTGGTCGACATTGAAATAATTCTTGTCTTTCACCTCGATGTTGATACGCAGAGGAGGACATTGGTCCAGATCTTCACGAACGCACGAGGTAAATGATATAGCCAGTGCCATGCCATATATGATAACTTTTAATCTTGTCATACGCTGTTATTTATTCTGTGAGTGCCTTCTGGCTGATCAGAGCCTCTTCTACCTTCTGGCGGTTCAATATCTCTTCAGCCACATCAACCTTGCCTTCTTTCTCGAGTAGGATGGCAAGATTGTTGGCAGCAATCTTCGACATAGGGTAATATTTCAAAGTCGTCTCATATACCTGCTTCTGCTTTTCTGCGCTCTCTGCAATCTGTGCCACATGCAGGAACTCATCTTCGCTGAAGGCATCTGGGCGGAGCTCGTACATCTGCAGCATTTCTTCATCGGTGGTGAAGTTCTTGATGATGTATGTGTAGGTGTATTCCACGCTACGGCTCTTCTGCAGATACTTCTTCTTGATGCTGTTCCAGATAGGCAGGCGGCGGATATAGCGTTCCTGCACATCATCGTTGAAGTTGGCATATCGGGTCAGGATGTTCTTCACCAACGTGCTGTCGGCATCGCCGGCGGCCACCATCGCATCCAATACTGGCTGCCATCCTTCAGGGCGTGAACCGATACGGGCTATCTTCTTCACCTTGTCGCCATTCTCTATGTGCGCAAGCAGCCACTTCAGGGCTGAGTTGGCACGGTTGCGGGAAAGTGGGGTGTTAAACTTCAGCGGGCCGTCGGCTGACGCCAGACCATAGATGCCCAAAGAAGTGAGGGTAGCGAGGCTGTCGCTGAGCACTGGAGCTATATCGCTCAACATGTGGTCGAGCTCAGCCTGGTTGTTGCTCATCGTGAGATTGATATCATATTTATTGATAGCAAACTCAAGTCGTGCCACGCCCTTTCCTTTTCTTATCTTCGGCTTGATCTCGAAGGTATGCTTCATCCAGTTGAGATGCAGTTGCTTCTTGATTTCCGGACGGAATACATCGGCTATCTTGGTATGGCTGATGGCACGGCATTCGCCGCATCCGTCGGCAGAAGCCACTGCCACGAGGCTTCCCTTATGGAAGTTGGCAGGCAGGGTGATGGTGTCGTTATATAACACGGACAAATCTACTTTTGTGTTGGTAACTCTCTGTGCAATAGAATCGTATGGATCAGCAATGCTGTCGAGCACCCATTTACGTTCCATCTTCCTGCTGTAGATTGGCGCATCCAGCACTATAGGCTTGTATTTAGCCACGATGCTGTCGCTGTCTGTCAATACGGGTATTACGAAGAGACGGCTTCTCTTCGAGAAATAATGCTTCGGGATATGAACCTGAAGATTGAGTGCAGCCTGATTGCTGCTATCTGGCAGGAGCATAAAGGAGTCGGGAGTACATGTAATTTTTTTATCACTTACAATGTTCTGTTTGCTGCATGAAGACATAGTCGTCAGAAGAGCCAAGCCTACACCTGCAATAGCCAGATATACTATTTTGAGTTTCATTCTATCATCCATAATGTTCTTTGTGATTAAATGATGCACTTTTTTTAAAAGATATAGACTAATGATAGCGCAGCCTTGGTAGGACCGATATAGTTATCGTTCTTCTTTTTCTGGCACTTGATGCAGGGCAAGTTAGGGCTTTGCTTGTACCAGAGGTGGGCGTATCCCACACCGATGGCTGCCTCCAGGTTCCAGTGAGGGGATAAAATCCAGTCGTAACCGTATGTTACGCCTCCGCCAGCCAAGTAGCCATCGTAGAGCTTGCTGCCAAAACCTCCGTAGAATTGAGCACCATGCAGGTGGATACCTACAAAATGTCCTTCGTACTTTTCGCACAGCCAGTATTTCATTTCTGGCTGCACCAAGAGAAGGTGCATCTTCTTGTCTTCCCTGAATGTCCAGGGGTTGTATGCTACATCTGCTTCCAGGGTTACCTGGTTGCTGATTGCCTTCTCCACGCCCATATTGAGTGTGGTTGTCGCCCAGTAGAGTCCGTTCGTCTTCAGGGCGAAATCTTGTGTGTAACCTACTGTTTTATTTCCCAAAATAACAAACAGCAAAACTGCTATCTTTTTCATTTGTCACTTACTATATTAACTATTTATCCGGTTACCCGGAATCTTACTGTTGTATTGTTGTTTAGCAATATAAAACATTGTTATTAAGCAATATAAACATTGTTGTAAACCAATATAAACCTATTATGACTTATCAAATGGTCCTCAACATATTTCAACCAATCCCCTTGTATATTACTTGGAGTCTGATTTCTGATTGCAAAAGTATATAATATTCATATAGATTCTACAAATTACCCCCCCCCGTTTTAAAATGCTTTAACAATAATAAACGTATTTTTAATTAAATACCTGTTAAATTGAGGTAACGAGTGGATATGTGCCGGATGTTATCACAGAAGCAGTAGGTAGTGAACCTACTTATCAGATAGCGGTAGAGGAAGTGGCTAGTCCTTTTTCTTTTCCCTCACGCTTGGCGGTATCTATCGAATATTTCTTATTTATTTACAAGAGATAGTAATCTGAAAGATTAAGGGAGGATGATGATACCTGGCGGATATCCCCCCAAAAGTGACTCAGTGACTCAGTGACTCAGTGACTCAGTTTATTTCCGACCCCCTA
>ERZ1023869.309-NODE-309-length-14403-cov-17.626847_pt1 | contig 14403 bp, 3 predicted proteins | sample MGYA00380390_ERZ1023869 | MGnify/ENA primary metagenome ERZ1023869 (study PRJEB33179, sample SAMN07449005) | human gut metagenome | biome: Human-gut; feature: Human associated habitat; material: Faeces | host: Homo sapiens | place: India: Bhopal | collected...
TCCAATCGTTGTGACACTATTTGGGATATTTATGCTGGCGAGAGAGTTGCACGCCTGAAAAGCCGAATCTCCAATAACTTTTACTCCTTCCCTAATTGAATATTCACCCCTCAATCTATATGGCGCACGAAGCAATCTCTTCCAATCCCTACTATATTTTACACCAAACTCATCCTCTACGGCATTTTTAAGATCTTCTTCTGTAACCTCCGTACTCCACACTTCTTCTTCCTTCGGCTTCTCTACGCTGAACAGTCGGAAGGAGCACATAGACAAGTTCTTTTTGGCACTGGCTAATAGGAACATTGACAGCAGGGTTCTAGTTCCCTCGTCTGCCAACAAGTCTTGTAGGGCTGTCATGGTCTTGCTCTTGCTCAAGTCAAGGTAATCAGCGGCTGAGAAGAGGAGACGGTCGGACGCTCCATACTCGTTGAGCAGAGACGGATTAAGAGATATTGCTTTTAACGAGAGGGCAATGGAAGCCAAGGCGAAGTCGTCAATGGTTTCATCGAAATCGTTGATTGTGCGAAGTGGATGCGAAAAGTCCTTTGTGCCGATAGTAGGCGACTTCTGACCTTTCATGGCCGGCACAAACATGCCATCGTAGTCAACAAGCGTCAGCGTACCGTCGGAGCGCACCATGATATTGTCGGGCTTTATGTCGCCATGAGCAAATGGTTGGGAGCGAAGCCAAGCTGCCATCTTGCAGAATCGGTAGCAAAGCATCGACATGGCGTGGTTGTCCATATAGTGATCGGCGATGTATGTCTCCATCGTCTCGCCCTCAATCCAGTCCATAAGCAATACGGGAAACTCTTCGTCCTCGCAGTTGCTATCAACGAACAGTTCCTTCTCCAGATACTTTACGTATGTAATATAAGTAGAATCAACAAACTCCAGTTCCTCGGCAATCTGGCGGTATGCTTCTGCACGACCTTCCTGCTCTTCAGTGAAGCACTTTAGGGCATAGCACTTTCCCGTCTGTTCGTCTTTCATCTTGAATACGACAGCAAACGCACCGCTGCTACGGTACGGCTCGCCATAATTATCCAATACAGGCACCAAATGGCTTAGCTCTTCAAGATTATCATGAGCATCACGAATGGCAGCCAGATATTCTGATATAAGGGGGTATTGCATAAGTATATTAGTATTTAGTCGTAAAGATACTTCATAAAATCAATATTTCAAAAGTACTAATACTTTTACACACCACGAACAAATCTATTATTGTTTTCAAAAATATAGCTTCTATATAACAAAGTTCATTGTTATTCTCTCTAACTTATTACGGTTACTTTCACATAATCATCACCTTCTTCAACTTGTGGTACAGCCTTGCCATTCTCAAGAAGGCTCTCATACATCATCAATAATAATGACAACGGGCAGACATGCACCAACAGGCTGACAACCAGACGGGTACATATCTGCCCGTGTCGTATGGTTACGACAAAAAAAACTTTGCCACTCATGCCCATAAACGCGCCACTTAAACCCGAAATTCGACCACTTACGCACACTACGCATTTAAGCTATTGAAACGTTTGTTTATTTCCCGTAAATTTGTGCTTGACAATCTGTGGCACATACACACCTGTTAAGTGCCCGATAGAGATAATAATTATAGAGAGAACAACAAACATAACTTTCCTAACACTAACACACACTACTATGGGAAAAACAAACGCCAAGATGTGTAGTCACAAGGCTACACAAGTGTTACCGTTAAGTAAAGGCACGTCCACTGTGGGCATAGCCTCAAGCAGTTATTTCGCAGCCTGCGCCCGCCATGTGGGTGCCCTCGCCCTGTTCGGCCTCATGTTCTGCCCCGTGCAGGTTATGGCCAGCCGTGCACCGCGCCTCGCCATGGCCGACAGCTCCAGTGTAGTCAGCCCCGTGCTGCCCGACCAAGGCACCACCACGCCCACCGACTCCATCGGCAATAGCGGGGCGGGCGACACCGACCAGGTGCTGCCCGACACCATTCCGTTCGCACAACTGTGGAAGCATAATAGATATATAGTCTATGGAGGCACAGAGGGCACGGTAGAACAAAAATCATGGGAAATCATCGCACGAAGAGAAACAAAACTATCGTTCTCGTACGGAACTGCTGATGATCAATGGAACTTTTACACACAAATATTCATTGACGATGAACGCGTTCGCGAATTGAACGGTGGCACCTATAACAATACTTTTAGCGTTACACTCACGCCTGGCAGACACATTCTTACATTTAAGAATGAATGCTATGGCGAAGTCGATAGCACAACCTACGCTTTCATTTCGGATATCGCAACTGAAGATGCGCAAACAAATGCAACAGCCTTTGTTAACGCGCTTGAAGGCTACCCCCCCCTCAAGCAAGAGCTGCAAACAGCACTCGACAACTATAACGCTGCCCCCGACGACGAGGCACTCTACAACACCCTGGCCGCCACACTGAACGATGTGCGTAAAGCCGTGTCGTACTATCCGCTCATTCAGAAAGACATCGTTGTAGCCGACTCTATCCTCAACGAGGGCGCCTATGTCGACATCTCCGAAGCCGTAGCCCTTGGCCGCGCCATCGATGTCAACACCTCAACAAGCGCCGACTACCTGGCCGCATTCGACGCGCTCGAAACGAGCATTGCCGTACAAGTGTCGAGCAACCAAAAAATCGACGACTGGGCGTTCAACACCAACCAACGCTACACCATCGACAACATGGGTTACTACCTCGACCAAGACCACAAGGTGGCAGCCTGCACCGGTTTGGAAGTCCAAGATGCCGATGTGACCGACCTCGTCATACCCTCCACTGTGCGTTACAACGGCGTAACCTATGCCGTCGTGGCCCTCTACGACAACCGTTACAACCAAAACAAAGTGCGCACGCTCACCCTGCCACGCACCTTGCGCCACATCAACGACTGGGGTTTGTCTGATTACCGCGCCATTACCGACCTCGAAATACCCGCCAATGTGGAGCGCATGGGCGAGAACATTGTGTACAACTGCCCACAACTGCAACGCATCAAAGTCAATGCCGAGGTTCCGCCCACATTGGGGTCGTTAGATAATAACAGTTACCATGAAGACGGTTACAGAACATACCACTACATCAGAATAGTTATTCCCCGCGAGAGTTTCCACGCCTACCGCCTTGTCAATGCATGGAACACCGACTACAACGTACTCATCGGTGGCGACGAGGGCATCACCGTCAACACAGGCAAAATTGCCGCTGGCGACCTTGGCCATGTAGTAGTAGAAGAGGCCGGCTATCTGCAAGAGGTGAACAAACTCATCATCGAGGGCGAACTCAACGCCGACGACTGGAGCAAAATTAAGCAGATGACCAACCTCACCGAGCTCGACCTGTCAAAAGCCCTGATTGACGAAATACCAAGCAATGCCTTCAGCGGCCGTTGGGCCATCGACAAAGTGGTGCTGCCACCCACACTCAAAAAGATTGGCAGCTTTGCCTTCCAAGGGACAGCACTGACATCAGTCAATATTCCCGACAATGTCGAGACCATTAAGGAATGTGCATTTAGTCAAGTAAGGCAACTGCAAGAAGTGCATCTGCCAGACAGTCTTACATCATTAGGCAACTACGCATTTGCAGAATGCCGCAGTTTGCGCACAGTCAAGATACCCACCAAACTTAAAACAATTCCAGATTATACTTTCCAGAATTGCAGATCTTTGCAAAGCGTCGAATTGCACGACAGCATAACAGCTTTTGAAGATTATTCTTTCAATAACTGCGATCTCCGCGAAATAACACTTCCCAAATCAACCACATGGGTTGGCGGCAGTGCCTTTAAAGGAAACGCCAATCTGAGCAAAGTCACACTCAACGAGGGACTTGTCGACATTTGGACTTATGCTTTCCAAAACACAGCCATCGACACCCTCAACTGTCCCTCTACCCTACGCAATATATACAGCAATGCATTTAGAGACTGCACCAATCTGCGTCAAATCAACCTTAACGAAGGACTGACACGCATTGAATTGTATGCATTAGCTAACAACAAGGCCACAGAAATCGTACTTCCCAGTTCGTTGGAATATTGCTCTCAGTCTGCTTTCGACGACTGCGACAGCCTCGTCACCATCGAGGCACGCTCTGTCATGCCCCCCAACACCGACGGAGGCTGTCCCCTGACAAGTTCCGACCTCACCAAGGCCGTACTCTACGTGCCAGTGTGGAGCCTTGCCGAGTATCAATTAGCCACAGGCTGGAACCAGTTCTACACCTTCCGCACCTCCGACTTCATGCCGCAGTACGTCAAGGTTAACAAGGACTTCTACTTCACCCTGCGCGACGAGCTCGCCCCCGACTACCGTCCCGACATCGAGCTTACCGTCACCAACAACCAAATTACCGACTCGCAAAACAATAGCGACTACCAGCACGGCAACCTCACCATCAGCGGACGCAGCAAACTCGCTGTCAACGACTTCAGCATGGTGCTCGCGCCGTATGCCAAGTACGCTTACGAGGGGGGAGGTTATAACTACTATAACGATTATAGATACCTCCGCCCCACCAGCCTCATTGTCAAGGGCGAGATGCGTGCCGAAAACGTTACCATCAACCTTTGGAACGCCACCGAACGCTGGCAGTTCGTGTCATTCCCCTTCGATGTCAAGGTGAGCGACATTGTACCCGTTGACAGCACCACCTCATGGGTAATACGCGGCCACTCGGGTGCCGAGCGCGCAGCAGGCAATGCCGCTGCCGTATGGCAGAACCTCTCGGCCGACGACGTGCTGCAAGCTGGCAAGGGCTACATCATGCAGTGCTACAAGCCTGACGACAAAAACGGCAACTACGACGCCGCCCAATTCACCGTGCGCCCCCTCACCACCACCGTCAACCGTCAGCAAATATTCAATGCCGACAACCGCACCGTGGCGCTTGAGGAGCACCTTGCAGAGTTTGAACACAACCGCAGCTGGAACCTCATTGGCAATCCCTACCCAAGTTACTTCGACACCCGCTTCCTCGACTTCGGGGCGCCCTTCATGGTGTGGAACAGCAACAACCAGAACTATGAGGCATACAGCCCGGTAGACGACAGCTACATTCTCGCACCCGCCGAGGCCTTCTTCGTGCAGCGCCCCGTCGACCAGGAGAGCATCACCTTCCTCAAGGACGGACGCCAGACCGACCGTTACGCCCGCACACTTGTGGAGGAAGAACCGGCCAGCGCACCGCAGCGCATCAGGGCTGCCTACGACAGCAACACCCACACTGCCGCACAGCGCACCGTGTTCAACATCACACTGGCCAAGGACGGACAGCAGGCCGACCGCACCCGCGTAGTCATCAACGAGGCTGCCACCATGCAGTACGACCTCAGCCGCGATGCCGCCAAGTTTACCGGCACCGAGCCTGCCGTGTCGCAAATCTTCACCATCAACGGCGCCACACGCTACGCCATCAACGAGCGTCCGCTCAACAATGGCCAGGCCCTGCTCGGTCTGCACTTCGGCACCGATGGCACCTACACCATCGGCCTCAGCAATCAGCCCGACGGCCAAGTCACACTTGAGGACCGCCTCACTGGCACCAAGTTGCAGCTCAACGGCACCGCAGGCTACAGCTTCACGGCCAAGGCCGGCGACAGCACCGACCGCTTTGTGCTCCACTTCGACGCTGTGGCCACGGGCATCAATGCCGCCACTGCCAACGAGGCTGACCGCAACGACGACACTTACACCCTCGACGGACGCAAGGTGAACAACCCCACGGCACCGGGCCTCTACATCAAGGGCGGAAAGAAGGTTATCAAGTAGGATAATTGGTTTACAAGTTGACGAGTTTACAAGTTGACGGGTAAGTTAGTTTACTCAAGTTTCGGGTTTAGACGGGTGCGGCCAAAAAGGCCAAAGGCACCGAACGCTACCTCTAATGGGGGCGACGCGTCTCGCGTCGGGAAAACATGCAACTATTATTAGCAGCAGTAGCGTTCGTGTCTGACTCCTATCTCTATCCCGACGCGGGACGCGTCGCCCCCATTAGAGGTAGCGTTTATTAGCAGCAGTAGCGTTCGTGTCTAACTTCTATCTCTATCCCGACGCGGGACGCGTCGCCCCCATTAGAGGTAGCGTTTCTTCGCAGCGCCTAACAGACCGTGCGAACCTAAATCCGAAGCTTCAAGCAGGCAGACAAAACTACCCGTCAACCCGTCAACCAAAAACATATATAACAACAAGTATATGAACAGATTATTATTCATCATAATGGCATGGCTCAGCACCCTCACTGCCCTGGCGCAGACCGAAGGGTACGACCCAAGCAATCCGCCACTGCCAAACTTCCCCACCACGGACAGCGACACCACGCACTACTACACACTGCGCGTGGTCAGCTCGCCCGCCACATCGGGACTCAACACCACAGGCGGCAAAAAGTACACCGCCGGGCAGCGCGTCTATCTGAGCGCCAGCCAAAACAACGGCATGAAGTTCCAGTACTGGGTTGACGGCGAGGGCAACACCCTCTCCACCTCAACCAGTTTCTACTACACCATGCCCGCACACAATGTAGTTATCACCGCCGTGTTCAAGTACCAGCCCGGCAGTCCCTCGCTCCCCGCATTTCCCGAGGGCGAGGCAACCACCTACCTGCTCAGCACCAGCACCAAACCCGCTGGGGCAGGCTCCTTCAGTGGTGGCGGACGCAAATACCAGGCTGGCGCCCAGGTGAGCCTCACCGCCTACACCAACACCAACTTCGAGTTTGTGTGCTGGACCAACGCGGCAGGCGACACCCTGTCCACCGCGCGCAACCTTTACTACACCATGCCCGCGGCACCCGTGCAGCTCTACGGCCACTACCGCTACAACCCCTCAAGCCCCAAAAATCCGGGCCGCAACGCCTACGACGCTGACGAGGGCATAGCCATCATCGACGACTTTACGCCAGGCAACGCAAGCCAGGCCATCAACGATGTGACAGGCGGCAACACCTCGGCCTTGAGCAAAATCATCGTGGCCGGCAACGTCAACAACAACGACTTCCAGATAGCCAACAACTTCAGCACCTGCGCCGTGGTCGACCTCAGCCGCACCTACGGCATCACCACCGTGCCTGGCTCATGCTGGTATGGCAACGACCACCTCACGCGCATCATGCTGCCATCGTGCATCACACGCATTGGCTACAGCGCATTCAATGGCGCCACCGCACTGGCCGAACTCACCTGCCTCGCCACCACGCCCCCCACACTCGACAGCTACGTGTTCGACGGCGTGAACAAGGGCCTCATCGTGTTCGTGCCCAAAGCCTCGGTCGAGATATACGAGCAGGCCGAGGGCTGGAAGGACTACGTCAGCAACGGCACCATCATCATCATGCCCGTGCAGCACAACGTGGCAAGTCTTGAGGTCAATCTGCCCGAGGCATGCGCCGACGGCCGTTACAAAAACATGCCCCTCGAGCTTATCAACGTCAAGACGGGACAGCGCTACCGCTACGTGGTGACCGACCGACTCAACTACACCTTCAACACCCTCATGCGCGACACACGCTATGTGGCCGTGCTCCGCAACCAGCAGGGCACCGAACTGGCGCGCACCGACACCGTAAAGATTGAACTCGAGAGCCAGAGCATCGCATTCAACCTCGACCGCATGAAGCAGCTGCGCACCGTGGCAGCCACCATCACGGCCGGCGCCACCGACATCACCGCGCAGTCCACTGTCAACTGGCTCGACGCCAGCGGCAACTATCTGGCACAGGGCAACGAGCTTACCAACCAGGTGGCCGGCACCGCCGTCATGTGTGCCGTGAGCGTGCCGCAGAGCGTGGCCATGCAGTACGCGCTGCCCGCCGACACCCTCTACCAGGTGGTCGAGGCCGACAACGCCCTGCACATTGCGCTCCAGCCGCTGCCGGCACTCACCCTCACGGGCCGCGTCATCGACCGCACCACCCAGCAGGGCGTGAGCGGTGTAACCGTCACCATGAGCCAAACGCTTAACAGCCGCTACACCAAGGCCGTGACCGCCCGCACCGACCAGCGCGGACAGTACACCCTCAGCGGCTACGGCGCACCATCGGTGCTCACCTACGCCCTTACCGACTACGTGAGCCGCACCGACACCCTGCCCGACAGCCTGCAGGCCGTGGCCACGGCACAACTGCCCGACGTGCTGCTCAAGCCCATTCAGGGCGCGCGCATCACCACACGCTACACCTATACCAACAGCGTAGCACAGGGCGTGCAGCCTGAGGTGAAGGACTATTACGACGACTACCAAAACGTAAGTTACACCATCTACAACCAAACCGCACAGCGCGCCATCACCCACTTCAACGTGCAGTACCCCGACATCGTGCTGCTCGAGGACGTCAACGAGGGCGACTCGCTCACCATCACGGCCAGCAGCAAGACCGATGCCTTTATGCCTATCACCACGGGCGGACGCATCACTGCCGACCTTGCACTCACCGTCGAGGTGCCCATCACCCAGCTGGGCGGCATACGCGCCGTGTACACCACCACCGAAAACCCCACCGTGCTGGCCATTCTGTACGACGCACAGGGCAACTTGCTCAACCGTTACACCTACCCCGCCGCCGACCTCACCATCAGCGGACTCAAGGACGGAGAGTACACCCTCGTCACCATGGGACAGAGCGACTTCTTCAACTCTGTGTACAACCTCAGCCAGTTCGACCAGGCGGGCCTCATCAACGGCACCGACTACGTGGCCAACCGCGTCACAGTACGCAGCGGCCTCATCACACCGGCCAAAAACGCTGTGGTGCCTTACTTCGACGAGAGCAAGTTCTACTACACCGGCGCCAACACCTCGTTCACTGCCAACAAGAGCAGCATCGTGGCTGGCAACTATCTCACCCTCACGGCCAAGGTGGACTTTAAGAGTGTCTACCGCGACAATGTGTCGGGTGTCAAGTTGCAGTTTGAGCTGCCCGAGGGCACCAACATGGTGGACGGTTCGCTCATGATTGGCTCCACAGTGTCGTACTACCAGCTCAACGGCCGCACCATCACCGTGCCGCTCGACAACAGCCACATAACCGACCGCGTGCGCTTCTGCGTCATTCCCACCCAGAGCGGCACCTTCGCCCCCAACGCCTCAGTGGCCTTCCGCCTCAAGGGCAAGGACATGGTGCAGCCCATCGGTTCGGCACAGTACCAAGTGAAAAATATTGGCATAAACGTGCCAGCCAAAACAGCGAATGCACAATTTATAGTCAGCGGTGTCGCATCGTCAAAGGCACAAGTCGACATCTACGACGGAACCACATTGCTTGCACACACCACAGCCTTGATGAACGGATATTGGAGTACTGAGTGCTCACTCGAAAATCCTTACAACCTCTCATCGCACAACATCTATGCTAAGATCACAACGGCAAATGGCACAGAGATGCAGACAGAGACTAAACATCTCACCTATGACATCAACTCGGTTGAAGTCAAGCAAGTTAACATGAGTTTCTACAATGGCTGGCTTAAAAAGAACATTGAGGTGATCTTCGACTTCATGTCTAAGACTACAAACTGCACCAATTATATGTTCTATACCGAAACAGGCTTCACTTTCACCGTCGACTTTACCGACAATTCTCCCGAAGTCGTTTCTGACGTCATTGTCAATGTCTACACCAATGCCAACAAGGTCGAAAAACTCAATGCCGTTTACAATCCGAACATCAACAAATGGGTAGCAACCGGCCAATTTGGCAACAGTGCCTTACCCATAAACGTTTCGGTCAGCTACAAAGCCAACACCATACTTGCACTCGACGGCAAGATGATTGACGATGCAGAGGCCGAAGTTACCGGCCTCGTACAAGAATTTACACAATCAACCGAAGCCCTCAACAAATTCTTTGCTAATGAGGACAACATAGGAAACTATGAAGCACTTGCCACATTAGGCGAGGAATTAGGGATATCTTTCGCCGCCCCAAATACCGAAACTGACACTGATATTCCCGATGTTGATGACCTTGAATCATATCTTGACGCCGAATATGAAAGGATTAGCAAAGAGAATACAGCACTTCTCGACAGTCTTTCATATCTTAACACAATGCTTGAACTGCAAACGACCATTGACAAGCAATTTGGCAAATGTCGTTTTACTATGGGCAACTGTGACGGAATTAACGAAGCCGAATTGGAAGGCAAGAAATACGAAAAGCTACAACTTACCGATGGCACTTTTGTATACTTCCTGTCATCCGCAGACAGCATCAGTTACGTTGATTTCAACCGTAATTCACACGTAACTATCATAATTTCTGACACGGCAAGCATCGACACCCGAGCCAGGTCCAAAGAAGAATGGGTAGCCAAAACAAGGGAAGTCTATGCAACAATACAAGATGCCATCAGTCGCATCAACGCTCTGTACAACGATATTGTGTCTTTGTCAAGTGTTCCTGAAGAGGTGATAGACAAAGCTATCACCAGTTTGGAGAAGCACATCAGACAAGTGCAACGATACAGAAAAATGTGCAACGTTGGAAGCTACAACTACAACAAGTGGACACTTGAAGAGTTTAATTTGCAGAAGGCTCTCGGTGCAGCAAGACTTTCAAAGAGAGTTGCCAAGCCACTCGTCAAACGTCTGCTCAAATGCTTGCCTGTGGCCGACTATCTTGCCACATTGTACGATTGCCTTGAAAAGGGTCAAGAAATCAGCAACATATACAATTCTATACCCGACCCCTGTCCCGCAGACGAACAAGAAGCCAATCTTTGCAAGGCACAATGTTTCACTATGATTGGAACTCTATCTTCTATTGCCGTAGGCGATGTCTTGGCAAGCTTCAGTGCCGATGCCGAAATCGTTAGCGGAGCTATTGGCTCATTTGCAACAGCTGGCACATCATTGGCGGCTGTTGGCATCGGTATCGTGAAGAAAGCTGCAATACAAATCGGAAGACTCGTTGTAGACATTGCACGTGATTTTACACTCGACTACATCAAGAAACGAGTAAATCAACTTAAATGCAAAACTGGCGACAACGACAATAACGATGATGACACGCCTATTCCACCAACAGGCAATGTCGACCCCATTCACGACCCCTCAGGCTACGTCTACGAGGGCGTGTCGTCTAACCGCTTGCAGGGCGTAACTGCCACCTGCTACTACAAGGAGACGGTGGAGGACATGTACGGCGACTTGCACGAGAACGTTGTGCTGTGGAATGCCGAGGAGTATGCACAGCAAAACCCGCTCTTTACCGACGAAAACGGTATGTACCAGTGGGACGTGCCACAAGGCTTGTGGCAAGTGCGATTTGAAAAGGAGGGCTACCAGCCCGCACAGTCGGAATGGCTGCCAGTGCCACCGCCACAAATGGACGTGAACATTGGCATGGTGCAAAACTCACAACCCGAGGTGGTGAGCGCACGAGCCTACGAGGACGGCGTGGAACTGCAGTTCTCTAAATATATGGACCCCGCCACGCTCAATGCCGACAACATCTACATCAAGTGTAAGTCGGCCGACACCGAGGTGCTCATTACCGACGCACAAATTGAGTTGCTCAACGCCGAAGCAGCCATTGAGGGCAGCGAACAGCAGTACGCATCGCGCCTGCGACTGGCCACCGACCGACTGGGCTACTACGACGAGGCTCGCATCATCGTGTCGCGCAACGTGCAGAGCTATGCCGGCATTGGCATGACCGACAACTTTGAACAACAACTCGACGTGGAGAAGAAGGTGCGCGAAATTGTGGTGGACAATGTGGTGAACATTGCCTACAACGCACAGCTCACCGTAAGGGTGGCCGCACAGCCTGCCGAGGCTGCCGCTGGCAAGACTATCACACTTGGCTCGGCTTCTGACCTCATTGCGGCTACCGACGCCACCGAGCTTACGCTCGATGCCGACGGTCACGCTACCTTTACCATCAACGCACAACTGCCGGGTGCCACGGCCATCAAGTATGCCATGCCCGACGCCGGGCTCGAGGCTACTACCATGGTGAATGTGGTGGACCCCGCACTGCTCAACGCGGTAAAGGCACCACGTGCCTCACGACTGAGCGGCACGGCGGTATATCGCGGACAGACCATCGCACTCACTACCGAGAGCGAGGGGGCTACCATTTACTACACCACTGACGGCTCATGTCCCTGCGACGCCGCCACACGCATCAAGTATGAGCGACCCATCGTTATCAACGATGCCGTCACCATCAAGGCTATGGCCGTGGGCATCAATGCCGACGAGAGCGAGGTGCAGACTTTTGACTACACCATTCGACAGAGCAGCGTGAAACTGCTGCTGGCCGAGGGCTGGAACTGGAACTCGCACGACTTGGCATCGCCGCTTGCCACTACCGAACTGAACGGTGTGGCTACGCGCATCGTGACGCAGGAGCGCGAGGCCATTGCCGACCCCGACCTCGGACTGGTGGGCAACCTGCTGAGCATCAATGCTGCCGAGACTATGAAACTGCTCGCTCCGGCCACGGCCGAGAAGGCTTTTGCCGGCGAACAGTATAACCCCACCGCCACACAAATTGAACTGGTGCGCGGCTGGAACTGGCTCGGCTATCCGCTCGGCACGGCGCTGTCGCTCAACGATGCGCTCGCCTTGCTCGAACCTGACACCGACGACTGCATCGAAACGCTCGATGGCGGATTTGCCACTTACACTGCCGACGGCGAATGGACTGGTTCACTGCAACTCATGCAGCCCGGACGCGGCTATCTGTACAAGTCGGGTTCTGACAAGAGCTTTGCTTACAATGCCGTATCGTCGGTGGCCAACGCGCAAGCGCTCTACGGTGCGCACCGTCTGCAGACCAAGGCTGCACCCTATGAGCTTAACCGACACCGCTACCCCAACATGATGCCCATTGTGGCCACACTGAGTGGCGCCACACTGAGCGAGGGCAGCCAGGTGGTGGCTCTGAGCGAGGGCGAATGCCGAGGCATTGCCAACATCGAGGCCGATGGCATGATTTTCCTCGCTGTGTACGGCTTGGGCAACGAAACTATCAACTTTGCTGCCTACGACGCACTTTCGGGCGAAATGATGCCTATCAGCAACACTACGGCCTTTGCTGCCGACATGCTCGGCACCACCGGAGCGCCTTATGTGCTGCACATCGATGGCACGGCCACTGGCATTGACGGTAACGTGACTTCGCACACCAACCTGCCAAACGGCATCTATACCGTGGGCGGACAGCGTGTGAACAACGTGACGCAGCCGGGACTCTACATTATCAAGACTACCGGGCTTGATGGTTCTACCACCGTGCGCAAGCAAGTGGTGAAGTAAACTGGGGAATGAGTTGATGAGTTGATGAGTTGATGAGTTGACGGGTAAGTTTGTACATCTTGCCAAATGCCGTTACACTATCTGCATATTGACAATGCAAAACATACTTACCTGTCAACCCGTTAACCCGTAAACCAGTCAACCAACAATAAATACAGACACAAACATGACACATATACACACGAAAAGCCTGTGGCTGCTCATAGCCACACTGCTGCTCAGCGTGTTCGGCGCACGCGCCCAAAACAGCGGCAGCGAGGCGCCATGGACGGTCAATCCGCACGACTACAAATACGACATGACGCTCTACGCCAACATCGTGTTTGACGGCACGCCTATAACCGACTTCAGCCACTACCAGGTGGGGGCCTTTGTGGGCGACGAATGCCGCGGCACGGCCGAGGTGCAAACCAAGGACGAGGCGCAATGGCTCTACCTGCGCGTGCGCAGCAATCAGCCGCAGGGCGAAAACATCGTTCTGCGCCTGCGCGACACCGACACGGGCGAGGTGCTTAACCTGCAGCCCGAGAGTGGCGACATCACCTTCGAGTCGCAAGGTTTGGGCGGCCGACCCGGCAGTCCGCTGGTGCTCAACGCTGCACGCAGCTACTCTCTGACATACAAAGTCGGTGGCGCGGAACACTATACTGAGGAGGTGCCATACGGCACAACACTCACTCCCATCGAATACCCCGAACGCGAGGGCCACTCTTTCAGCGGCTGGACAGGACTGCCGCTCACCATGCCGGCTCACGATGTGGAGGTGACGGGTGAGTTTGTAATCAACCAATACACCATCACCTTCGACGCCAACGGTGGCAGCGAGGTGGCGCCCATCACGCAGGACTACAGCACCGCCATTACGGCTCCCGACGCACCCACACGCGAGGGCTATACCTTCATGGGCTGGAACGAGGAACTGCCCGCCACCATGCCGGCACGCGACCTCACGCTCACCGCGCAGTGGCAAATCAACACCTACAACCTTATCTACAATGTGGACGGCATGACGTACACAATAGTGCCTGTAACCTATGGTGATGCTGTCACTCCCGAGCCCAATCCTACCAAGGAGGGCCACACTTTCAGCGGCTGGAGCGAAATACC
>ERZ1023869.321-NODE-321-length-13696-cov-73.352100_pt1 | contig 13696 bp, 10 predicted proteins | sample MGYA00380390_ERZ1023869 | MGnify/ENA primary metagenome ERZ1023869 (study PRJEB33179, sample SAMN07449005) | human gut metagenome | biome: Human-gut; feature: Human associated habitat; material: Faeces | host: Homo sapiens | place: India: Bhopal | collected...
ATGAAACGATAGATGATTTTTCATTGGCAAGCATCGCCTTGTCATTAAAGGCTATATCCATGAATTCTACTTTGCTAGATACCTATGGTGCCTCAGACAGGCTTCTCTTCTCTGAAAACGATTATCGTAATCCTTCAAATAGCAAGGTTATATCAGCCTTGCAGGAATTGATGTGTGATAAGGATTTCTGTACCCTTTACTCCCTTTTCATGCTTGCCTTGGCGAGAAAGGAGCTTTCTGCATGTTCTTTTAGATTGTTTGTTGGAGAAAAGCCTATCCTGCTTCAAACTATTGAAGACTTATCAACAGAAGTAACTGAAGATGAGTTGAATGAAGCCTTTATAGATGAATGGGGAGTAAAATATAGCAAAGATGGAATAAAATTGTTGAAAGCCCCACAAGAACTAAAAGGTTGTTATTCTATCAAAGAGGGGATAATGATAATATGTGATAGGGCATTTGATTGGTGTTGTTCTCTGTCTAACATTGTCATCCCTGCTAGTGTAAATAGCATAGGTGATTGGGCATTTTATGATTGTAAATCTTTGAAGAGTATAGTTATTTCTGATGGTATTACTAGCATAGGTGATTTGGCGTTTGCTGATTGTTGGTCTCTGTCTAATATTGTCATCCCTGCTAGTGTGACTAGCATAGGTGATTTGGCATTTAGTGGTTGTAGTTCTCTGTCTAGCATAGTCATCCCTGCTAGTGTGACTAGCATTAAGAAAGGAGCATTTAGTGGTTGTAGTTCTCTGTCTAGCATTTTCATCCCTGCTAGTGTGACTAGCATAGGTGATAGTGCATTTTATGATTGTCGTTCTCTGTCTTACATTGTCATCCCTGCTAGTGTGACTAGTATAGGTGATAGGACATTTTATAATTGTAAATCTTTGAAGAGTATAGTTATTTCTGATGGTATTACTAGCATAGGTGATTTGGCGTTTGCTGATTGTTGGTCTCTGTCTAATATTGTCATCCCTGCTAGTGTGACTAGCATAGGTAAAAGGGCATTTAGATATTGTCGTTTTCTCTCTAGCATTGTCATCCCTGCTAGTGTAACTAGCATTGAACAAGGGTCATTCTCTTGTTGTCGTTCTCTGTCTCGCATTGTCATTCCTGCTAGTGTAACCAGCATTGAACAAGGGGCATTTTCTGGTTGCAGTTCTCTGTCTAACATTGATATCCCAAATAGTGTGACGAGCATTGAAAAAGAGGCTTTTTATTATTGTGGTTCTCTGTCAAGCATTGTCATCCCTGATAGTGTGACTAGCATTGGAAATAGGGCATTTGCTAATTGTGGTTCTCTGTCAAGCATTGACATCCCTGATAGTGTGACTAGCATAGGAAGTGAGGCGTTTGCTGGATGTAATTTCTCAAACAATGTTAAACAAGAATTAATCTCTCGGTTTGGAGATAAAATATTTTAAGTTGTTACAAAAATATTTCGATAATTATGATATTAATAGAATCTAAGCGTAAGAAATACGAAAACATATTAAAGAAACATCCCGATGCCATCATTGCGGATGTAACTAGCCATGCCAAAGATAGCCTAATCAAATTAAGTCCATTCTATCCGCATGGTGGAATACCAGTTCCATTCAGCAATGGAGTGACAGCCACATGCGTAGAGGCTATTTGGCAGGGATTGAAAGTGTTTGAAGGAGCTGATGTAGATGTGCGGATGTTCCAGAATGACACGATGAAGAATATCAAGCGAACTGTACGCAAGTATGGAAAGCCGTTGGGACATCGCAAGGGAGTAAATGGCAAGGAACTCCTAGGATATATAGAAGCAAGGAAGCAGATATATATTCCAACCTACCAATGGATGTTGGAGAATAAAGTGCCAACAATCATTGAACGGTTGAAGGAGGCAAGTAAAACGAAAACCATCATCTTGTTGGATTATGATACCAATTGTGATGTGGATGACCCAAGCAAACCCTTGTCTCATGCCTTTTTGATCAAGGCATACGTAGATGGTATTTATCCTTATGGAGAAAAACCATCTACGGAGGCAAAACTACAGGTTGATAAGCCACAGGAGTTAGAACTTTTTTGATAGAATACCAACAAAAATATAAATTATATGAGTAAACGAAATAATTGGGAGGATTTTAAGAATATCCTTGAGCAGCATCATATTACAACGTTGTATCATTTTACAGATCGTGACAACTTAGAGAACATCATCAAGAATGGTGGCCTCTTTTCCTGGAAGGATTGTGAGGAACGTGGAATTACGATTCCTAAGCCCGGAGGTGGTGGCCCCGGCTCTACTTCCTGGTCGCTCGACCAACGAGATGGGCTGGAGCATTATGTGAGAGCGAGCTTTACCAAGCAGCATCCAATGATGTATGTAGCGATGAGCGAGCAACGTATATCTAACCCCGTAATTTTGGAAATAGACCCAGAGGTGATATTTGATGAACAGACTAAGTTTTCAGATAGAAATGCTACAAGAAGCGGTGCCAACGTTGGCGGAAACCTGGAAGATTTCAAGAAAATTCATTTTCAGACAGTCAAGGCAAACAAGCATTTTGACCTGGATATAAATGAACAGCCTTTCTATCAAGCCGAGATTCTGGTAAAGAACAGCATACCCCTGAAGTATATCAAGAACATCGGAAACTTTGGTATTCCAATTCCAAGCCAGCCACAGATATTGCAGAGCAAGAATGCATATACGGCTCGTGTTGACCGTGAGCATCCTACAGCATTCATCTTCCTGGTGGACCAGAGTGTTTCTATGCGTAGAATTACAACCTTCAATGGTGAGGATATGACTTTATCTGAGGCTGTTGCCCGTATTGTAAATGCCCAAATTAACGAGTTGGTGGAGCGATGTGTGAAGAATAATGAGACTCGCCATTACTTTGATATTGCCATGATAGGTTATGGCAAAGAGGCTTATAGTGCCTGGAATGGCAATCTGGAAGGACGAGACTTCGTTACTCCAGAAGAGATTCGTGATAATCCTTACCAAAAGAAAATGGTGAAGGAAGAGGTGCGTACTCGTAAGGGTATAACCGTCAAAGAAGTAGAGAAGAAACAATGGATGGTAGCTCGTCATGATGGTAGTTGGACACACATGGATAAGGCTTTCAAACGTGCAGAAGGTCTGCTCGAAAGTTGGATGAAAGACCATCACGACAAGGATTGTTATCCTCCTACAATTATCAATATCACAGATGGTGAGTATAATGGAACTTCGCATGATGAGATGCAACAACTTGCCAATCAATTAAAATCGATGTTTACCAATGATGGTAATGTCTTGCTCTTCAATATTCACGTTGTGCCAGGACATGCAGAATCGGTAGTATTCCCTGCAACTGCAGATGAATTGAACGGAAATGGATATGGTGAGAAACTTTATAATATGTCAAGTCTTTTGCCGCTCAACTACAATGAACAGATCCGTAATATCTTTGGAGATAAGCAGGCTGATATCCGCTACCATGCTATGGGTGTAAATACGGGTATGGAGAGATTGGTTAAAATGATGAAGATTGGCACACTTTCGAGTATGCTGGTTAATCAGAATCTGTAATGATATAAAGAAAAGATATGAACAGAGGTGTTAGTATAGCAAAGTTCAATGACCATGTTGCAAACGAAGATGCTTTCTACTCATCGGATACCTGTATAGCTGTATCCGATGGGGCAGGAGGCTGTGGCTTGTTTGCCAATGAGTGGTCGGAGTATCTTGAAAAACATCTTCCGAAAGATAAACCTGTCGTCTCCTTCAAAGAACTTGACGAATGGGTAGATGGCATTTGGGAGCCCTTTTATAATGAGCACGAGGAAAGAGCAAAGGAAGGCGATGGCATTCTTTTGAATAAATATTATAATGAGGGGTCTTGCGCCACCATTGCTGCTGCATGGATAACAGGGGATAAGCAATGTAAATGGATGGCATACGGCGATAGCGTAGTCTTTCATTATAGTCAGGATACAGGTGTCTTGGAACATAGTTTTACGAAATTGTCTGATTTTAGCAATCCTCCCAGGTTGGTTAGCTGTAAAGATCCCCTGGAAGAGGAAGGTTTCAGTAGTGGTGACTTTTATCTGGATGAATCTTCGGTAGTCTTTGCTGCCAGCGATGCCTTATCGCATTATATCATGATGATGTATGAATTGTCTAAAAGTAAGGAGTATGGTGCGGAACTTGCTGAAGAATATCTGAAAGCGTCTGGCAATTCCCAACTTTTGAAAACTGCAGAGACCATGAAGTTTGATTTTGGGCAGGATGTGCTCCAATCTTTGTTGGATGCAACATCATCTAACAGCCTGTTTGAACAGTATCTGAAAAAACTGAACTCGGAAGGGATTTTAGATTTGGATGATTTCACGCTGGTTTATTTTAAAAGCTAGCGCCCATCTTTTTTATATTCCTATTTGTTGTTATTAAGATTTGTAGAAACAGATAAAATTACAGTACACAATATGCAGTATCCATTGATATCAGAATATGTAAAGGCCATTCAAGATGCAGGTGATAATCTTGAAGAGTTGGCTCACCTGACTCCAGTACTGGATGATCACGGAGAGCCATATCGCAGTAGTGGTGCTTTTGCCGTGGTGTTTAAGATGCAGGACAAGAGTACCGGGAAATATTATGCCCTCAAGTGTTTTACGGAAGAACAGCAGGGGCGAGCCGAAGCCTATCGTCAGATTGCAGACGAACTGGATTTGTTAGATTCTCCATACATTACATCAGTAAAGTATATGGAGAAGGAACTCTTCGTTGACAGTCAATGCGAGGAGGATGAATTCCCTGTATTGTTGATGGATTGGGTGGATGGAGAAACGATGGAAGCTTACATTGCTGCAAACTATCACAATCAATCAGCCATGTCAATGCTTTGCTATCGTTTTGGCAAAATGGCTGCTTGGCTTCGTACTCAATCTTTTGCTCATGGCGATATCAAGCCAGACAATATCATTGTTCGTCCCGATGGTTCTCTTGCATTGGTGGATTATGATGGGATGTTTGTTCCTTCTATGAAGGGCTGTAAATCTCCAACTGTCGGTACCAGGGATTTCTGTCATCCATTACGTACTGTGGATGATTTCGATGATACAATAGATGATTTTTCTTTGGCAAGCATCGCCTTGTCATTGAAAGCAATATCTATGAATTCTACTTTGTTAGATATCTATGGTGCATCAGACAGGCTTCTCTTCTCAGAAAACGATTATCGCAATCTATCAAATAGCAAGGTCATATCTGCCTTGCAGGGGTTGATGTGTGATAAGGATTTCTGTACACTTTACTCTCTTTTTATGCTTGCATTGGCGAGAAAGGAGCTTTCAGCATGTTCTTTTAGATTGTTTATTGGCGAAAAGCCTATCTTGCCTCAAACAATTGAAGACTTATCAACCAAAGCTACAGAAGAAGAGTTGAATGAAGCTTTTGTTGATGAATTTGGTGTGAAATATAGCAAAGATGGAAGAAAATTGCTTAAAGCTCCACAAAATCTTGATGGTACTTATTCAATCAGAAAAGGAACAAAGATTATTTGTGATGAGGCATTTCGTTGGAGTAAATTTATTGGTTGCCGTTCCTTGACAAGCTTGGTTATACCTGATAGCGTTACGAACATTGGGGATAAGGCATTTGCAGGTTGCCGTTCTCTGTCTGACATTGTTATTCCTGACAGTGTTACCAGCATAGGGGATAATGCATTTGTTGGTTGCGAATCTTTGACTGATATTGTTCTTTCAGATAGAATTACTAGTATTGGGGAATTTGCCTTTAATTGGTGTGATTCTTTGACAGAAGTTGTCATTCCGAATAGCGTTACAAGTATTGGAGAATTTGCCTTTTGGGGTTGCTCTTCTTTGACAAGCCTGGTTATTCCTGACAGTGTTACCAGTATAGAGGAAAGTGCATTTAAGGGTTGCACTTCTTTGCGTAGCCTTGTTATTCCTGAAAGTGTAGTGAACTTGAATGGTAATCCATTTTGCAGGTGGGATGGTGAACTGAAATGTTTGTCACCTTACTTTATTTATGATAATAAGGTGTTGTTCAATAAGGACAAAAGCAAAATTATCGCATTTAGAGATAAGAATACGACATCATATGTCATTCCTGATAGTGTTTCCTGCATTGGAAGTGGTGCATTTGAAGGTTGTAATTCTTTAACCAGTATTGTTATTCCTGATAGCGTAACTCGCATTGGAAGTATTGCATTTCTATTTTGCGAATCTTTGAGTAACATAGTCATTCCAGACAGTGTAACTTGCATTGGGAAGAGGGCTTTTGCATTTTGCAATTTCCCAAACGATATTAAACAAGAATTAATCTCCCGATTTGGAGAAGAAATATTTGGGTAACTTTTTGGATTATTCCTTGATTATTAAGACGGAAAAGAGATACTAGCAAAAATTGATACCATCATAAATAGGAAGTCCTTCCCTCCAAGACATCCTTCTTTGCCTTCTCCTTTTCTATATATAAAATAAGAGGTGGAGAACACTCTCCACCTCTACCCTCTTGTTTGGCGATTTACAGATGTACACACGACATAAAATAAGTTCTGTGAACGCCTCGTTTACTTGTCTGCAAAGATGTTTTCTTTGAAACAAGCAAACATTTATCATATTTTTTGGGCGCCTCTGTCATACGCTGTTCCTGGTCACGCAAGACATGAGCCAACACCATCACAAACAAAACTACATGTGGCTCAACGTGTGCGACCTGCCCGAAAAAATAATCCTAGCTAAAAAAAACTTCAAAAAAAGTAGATTTCTAAGAATTTATTTATACCTTTGCAAGCACAAATAAGCCCTCGACAGCACGGTTAAGTCAAAAATAAATGAGAACATTCAATTTTATTGGTGACACCACCTATACAACAAGAGAAGGAATATCATACAGGATAGACAACAAGGAACATAATATTCAGCGAGTCGGCAAATCCTGGGTAGTGGATGGAAAGGCGAGTTCTCTTGAAGAAATGGTGAAGATGGGCATAGCTAAAAAAATATAGCACGAGTTTACAACAATACCGCTATTGATAAAGTTGCGAGGGAGGTGGTCGAAATTTTCGACTACCTCTCGATTTTATTAATACATTGGATATCACAAACTGTGATTTCCAATGTTTAAACTCGCAAATTGCAACCTCAAAGATTTAATATTTAAGGAGTATGAAAAAGCCATATTTAACATACGCACTTAGTGCTGAAGGGAAATTGGTACATATCGATAGTGTGGCGAATGGAAAAGAGTGTGGATGCTTTTGCACCTATTGTGGCGAGCCTCTTCAGGCGAAACAAGGCGCAAAGCGCAAGCACCATTTTTCTCATTTGTCAGGAACAGAATGTGAAGCTGCTTATGAGTCAATGCTTCACCTGTTGGCTAAAGAGAAAATACAGGAAGCATTCTATAATAGAACATCATTATATATAGAGTTTGAGTATACTTCCTTTTGCAACCAGGATAAATGCATTTTCATGCCCTATTCAAGAAGATGTTCTAATAAAGAGAAGAAAAGGTTTGACCTTAAGAAATGGTATGACTCTTGTGAGCAGGAAATTTCGTATGACAATATTAGAAGGCGTAGCGACCTGAAATTTTTCTCTAAGGAATTTCCTGAACGTAAGCCTATCTATATAGAGTTTTGTGTAACCCATGCAAGCGATGAAGCCAAGCTACATAGCGGAAACAAAATAATAGAAATCCTTATAGAAGATGAGGACAGTATTTCTTCCTTGATAGAATCCGGACTTGTCGAGAAGTCTAAAATCGTTGGCGAAGAGTGGGAAGGTAGGAAAATAAAAATAGTTGCATTCTATGGCTTCAAAACCAAAGATTCTAACAACTCCAACATAAATGAAAGTGTATGGCTTACTCGCTGTGCATTTATGCCATCCGGGAAAATATATCTTTCTAATGAACATTGCAATTGCAAACAAATAAAGAGAAAAGACCATCGAGCATTATGTGAAGTTGTATTCTCTGCACATAACAGATATGAAGCATATAATTATGCCTATACCATTTGTTCTCAGAAATACCATATCTCTAATTGTAACTCATGTAGGAATTTCGTAACAGTTTCTTCGTGGTTTGATGCACCTTATAAAATGTGTAAGATGTATAAAAGTCTCCAGCTACATCTCGAAGACTTTAGAACCACAGGATCTTTTGATACTTCCAGGGCAAAAGATTGCAGGTTTTACTCCCAAGTAAATGTTGTATTGGATGATACTGTAGAATATTTTATCATATAATATAGGTTTGTAGCATTTGTAAAATGAAAACAGAAAACATGATAGCGATGTTAATAGATGCGGACAACGTATCTTACAGAAATATCAAGGATATGACCGATGAGTTGGCGAGATTTGGTAATCTCACCATCAAACGTATATATGGCGATTTCACGAAGTCTTCCATGAATGGATGGAAAGATGTACTCTTGGAAAATGCTATTAGCCCGATTCAGCAGTATAATTACACAACCGGGAAAAACGCCACCGATTCTTCTATGATAATCGATGCTATGGATATTCTCTATTTCAATCAAGTGGATATCTTCTGCCAGGTATCTAGCGATAGCGACTTTACACGTCTTGCTATGCGTCTGAGAGAGGCAGGAAAGGAGGTAATAGGTATGGGGATGAAGAAACACCTCAGCCATTTATTGCTGCATGCAACAAGTTTGTCTATATAGAGGTCCTTTCGCATTCTCTTGAATCTGGACAGGTAAAAGAAGTCTCTCCAGAATCTGCTTCTATTGTGGAGAAAGAGTCTGTTTCACCGTTAAAAGAAGGGATACAACAACAAATAGAATATGTTCCGGAACATAATAAAGAGGCAGAAAAAGTACCGGCATTCCTTAGCAATATTGGGGAAGCTGTTGATTCTGTAGCAAATGACAGCGGTTGGGCTCAGCTTGGGGATGTGGGTAACCTTCTGGTAAAGAAAGACCCTGCTTTCGACACGAGAAACTTTGGCTTTAAAAAGCTTTCTTCTCTTATTGAGGCATACCCCAGCTACTTTGATCTAAGAAAGGTGAATAATAATCACCTCATCGTAAGAAAAAAGAAAAGGAAAATGATATTATAAGGTGGAGAATTGTCTCTCCACCTCATTTATGTTTATACTCAAAACCTTTATATGTTATTGCATGGATATCAACTACTCTGTTGGGGAGTATGCCAATATTCCAACCTGGATTTTAGTCTGATTGTATATATCCTCGATGACAGACCAGGTGCATTTGTCTGAACCAAATATCTCCTGGGCTTGAATCAGTTCACGCAGTTCTTCTTGTATGTCTCGCTTACCGTAAGGCACACGAAGTACCATGTTGATGGTGTTAGCCAGTCTGGTTGAAGACTTTAGTAAAGCATGCATAAAGAACACATTCAGATCACTATCACAATCATTTATAGCGAACATATAGTTTCCTGTTCCCTGAATTTTGCTGATGTTCGTATATCCTTGTGCCCCAGCTATGATTATATCACCATCAAAGAAGAAATCCAATATGTCTTTTTTCTCTTCATCCATATAGTAATATTTTAAATCATTATGACTTAAAAAGGAATCACTATGCCTGGATTGTGTGATAACAATGTTTTCTCATGGAAGAACGAAGGATTGTATGAAATAATCATTTTGCCTCCAGAATGAGTAGAGGAGAACAGAGACTTGTATCTATCTTCCCAGTTTTTGAAAGTTTCTTCCGAATATACTTCTTGTGAGTACAGTTCGTCGAGTTCTTTTTCCCGGCCTACTTTTTCATAGAGAAATGATTTTCGTGAATTGCCTAGCTCATCATATTTGCTTTTGGAGCACAATACGTATGAAGAGAATGGCATTTCCCTGGCTCTTTTCTCCATCCAATCAATACCGTTAATCAGGCTTTCCATATGAGCTTCCCTTATCCTAATCCATGCTCGCCTTGTTGGTTTTGCTGTTTCTTGTATGAAGTCAGAATACGCCCCTATAGGTATACGGCTTATCTTACATACTAACACCGAGTCTCCCTTTGCGACAGTAGTCATTCGGGAGAGCATCTCTTTAGCAGTCATGTTCTTCGACAGGTTCCATAATGCTGTACGCTCAACAAATTCATTTTCATGTGCCTCTCTGATCAGGCACGGATATTCATTGAATGTACTACAGGCAATGATTCCGGCTATGCCTATTGACAAGGCACTGACTGCTATAATGACCTTTTTCTTGTCTATCATGCTCTTTCTTCTCATAGCTCTAATTTTATTTGATTTTATCTTTTCTATTTTATACAAGTTTCGCAAGTTAGAGGTGTACAAGGAGTTGTTACTATTGTTATTGAGGAGTTAAGACAGCTGTCTTTTGGTGTTGTTTTGTACAACAAGGCATACGTCTTAACTCCTTATCTCCTTTAACTTCTGATGCGAAAGTTCATTTGTATTTATCTTTTGGTCCGTTAATATTCCACTTGTCTTTAAATATTCTTCTTTATACTGCGGAAGGATTTTAGTTGCGGTGGTTAAGGCAGAAACTTGGATTCTTAACGACAAAATTAAAATAATCTTCAACCAATTGTGTGTATAATGTTCTGGAACTATATCTCACACTTAAGTGATAATCATTGATTGCTACTTTATTTTGTTCTTTATCGTAATAAATCCAATTGTTGTCCGATTGTCTTTCAAAGTGGAATCCACATTCTTCATTTAAAAAATTGAGCAGCAGATTACCACTTTTCTCTATTTTTTCAGAAAATCCACAGCAAAAAATAATATCAGCATCCAAATTCAAAATTTGAGCCTTTAATAATTCTTTGTCTCTTTCTAAATACTTTCTCAGATCACTGTTACTAATAGTACTCTTTCCTCCTTCTTTTTTGGCATTTATTCGTGCCAATGGAAATGTATTATATAACTTTTTTGCATCGTCGTAGGTAAAATTCCAGTCTGCTTTATGATTTGGATCTGTATTAACGATACCATATAATTGGTAGGCTAAATTCCTGAAGAAAGCATACCGGAAGTTTATCATCTCGCCCCTGACATCCCAAGCTTCACAGCCAGCAGAATTTTGATCTTTTGTAAAAAACAAAACTCGTAAAGGCGCATTTGTCCATATTTTATTTTCAAGACCAGTAGAACTTTCTAATCTACCAACAACATGTCCGTAGTCTATGACTTCACCACGATGCATAGCACCATCTGGAGCAAAATTATTTTCTCCATGTTCTTTATTAGATGATTCCCATTTTCTTAGAATCATGTCATTTTCTTTAATAATATTTTTCATTGTCTTAATATTTTAAATTAATATTTTTCATTTTTCTTATTATGATGAAGGCATAGCTTATCATAAACCAGCCGGTACACCAACATAAAATAGAATAAAGATCATATTTGCTGAAGGCTTGTTGTTTCATGTATTCAATAAAGCCAACGCTCCATATGTCAATTGCTGCCGTTGTAATGCTAGCATCTATACAGTATATAGAAAAGATAATAGAGGAAATACCTAAACTTAGCATTAAGCATACTTTAGAGATTTTCTTGCCTATTCCTATTATAGAGTCTTCCGCTTCATCACTGGCTTCCGTTTCGGCAGCCTTGTTGGCAATTATGAGTATTTCCGGAGAATGAAGAGAAGTATCTTCGTATACTCCCCATGATACCCGTTTCTCAGAGTCCATGCACCACCTATCTATATAGGTTTCTAATTCATGGATTGCATCCTCTGACAGCTTTTCCCATTTAGGACTAATGTAGATTATACATTGCCATGTGGATTGAGCGACATGTTCTATACTTAGAGCATCGTTGAATGCTCTTCTCATAAACTCTTCTACAGCTTCGTCTGGTTCAGCTGTCAAACGCAGGGTAGAATGTGAGTCACCCAAAAGAACTTTAAGCTCATCCGTTGATACAGGATAGATAGCCTTTCCTGTAATCATTGCTTTAATTGATTTCATCATAAGCATTATGTTTTAATGAATGAATATCCCCGACCGCAGGTCTGATTTCGGGTGCAAAGATACACATAACTGTCGGAATAACCAAATAAACGAATGATATTTATATATATTTAATATATTGAATATCAGGCATTTACGGGTAAATCAAATATAGTAAGGGACTCACCCATGCCTTACCGCCTGGAAGGATTTAATATGCAAGAAAATTGCATATGAAAAAAGAGGTGGAGAACACTCTCCACCTCTACCATCTTATTTGGCGATTTACAGATGTACACACGACATAGAAATAGGTTTTCTCTCATATATTTCCATTGGAATAGAAATAATAAGCGATGATTAATCATTTTTCTGCAGTTTCCTTTGCGGTTTGAAATTTAATGTGTACTTTTGCCATGTCGTCTGAAAATGCGACTGAATGAAATGATTAATTAATAATCGTGTAAACTATGCAGTATCCATTAATATCAGAATATGTAAAGGCCATTCAAGATGCAGGTGATAATCTTGAAGAGTTGGCTCACCTGACTCCAGTACTGGATGATCACGGAGAGCCATATCGCAGTAGTGGTGCTTTTGCCGTGGTGTTTAAGATGCAGGACAAGAGTACCGGGAAATATTATGCCCTCAAGTGTTTTACGGAAGAACAGCAGGGGCGAGCCGAAGCCTATCGTCAGATTGCAGACGAACTGGATTTGTTAGATTCTCCATACATTACATCAGTAAAGTATATGGAGAAGGAACTCTTCGTTGACAGTCAATGCGAGGAGGATGAATTCCCTGTATTGTTGATGGATTGGGTGGATGGAGAAACGATGGAAGCTTACATTGCTGCAAATTACCGGAATCAGTCAACCATGTCGATGCTTAGTTATCGTTTTGGCAAGATGGCAGCTTGGCTCCGTACCCAGTCTTTTTCTCATGGCGACATTAAGCCAGACAATATCATAGTCCGTCCCGATGGTTCTCTTACATTGGTGGATTATGACGGGATGTTTGTGCCATCCATGAAGGGCAGCCAATCTCCAACTATCGGTACCAGGGATTTCAGTCATCCATTGCGTACTGTGGATGATTTCGATGAAACGATAGATGATTTTTCATTGGCAAGCATCGCCTTGTCATTAAAGGCTATCTCGATGAAATCTACTTTGCTAGATATCTATGGTGCCTCAGACAGACTTCTCTTCTCAGAAAATGATTATCGCAATCCTTCAAATAGCAAGGTAATATCTGCCCTGCAGGAATTGATGTGTGATAAGGATTTCTGCACACTTTACTCTCTTTTCATGCTTGCATTGGCGAGAAAGGAGCTTTCAGCATGTTCTTTTAGATTGTTTATTGGCGAAAAGCCTAATATAATTCCTGTGATGAATGAAGATTTATCGACAGAAACAACAGAAGAAGAGTTAAAAGAAGCTTATGTTGATGAATGGGGAGTGAAATATAGCAAGGATGGAAGAAAATTGTTGAAAGCTCCAGGAGAATTAAATGGAGCTTATTCTGTTAAAGAGGGTACAAGGATAATATGTGATAGGGCATTTTCTTGTTGTGTCACTCTGTCAGAGATAGTCATTCATTCTAGTGTTACTAGCATAGGTAAAGGTGCATTTTCTAGTTGTTATTCTCTGTCAGAGATAGTCATCCCTTCTAGTGTTACTAGCATAGGTAATTGGGCTTTTTATGGTTGTTATTCTCTGTCAGAGATAGTTATCCCTTCTAGTGTTACTAGCATAGGTGATAGTGCA
>ERZ1023869.333-NODE-333-length-13069-cov-9.048179_pt1 | contig 13069 bp, 13 predicted proteins | sample MGYA00380390_ERZ1023869 | MGnify/ENA primary metagenome ERZ1023869 (study PRJEB33179, sample SAMN07449005) | human gut metagenome | biome: Human-gut; feature: Human associated habitat; material: Faeces | host: Homo sapiens | place: India: Bhopal | collected...
TCCAAAAGAAATATAATATATACCAAAATAATATTATCATATATCAAAACATTAGTATTATTATTTTTAATTATTTCTTTTCACCTAAACAATTATTTTTAATTATATACTTTTATTTTAATATATTTTATATTATTTTTTATCATATATCTTTTATATCATATTATTATCAATCACCTTGTTTAGGAATATTCTGTTCATGTGGTTGATCTGTAGCATAGTTAACACCACTGATAGCATATGGAGCTGTTTGAGTACCTTGTTCAAATTCACCATTATTTTTATAACGTGGATCCATAGCAGAACGTTTAGGAAGGTTAGGCATATGTTTACTATTATCAACAACATCACCTTCTTTATAAGTTACTCTATTAGCAGTGTAATCATTTAAGCTACGATCACCAATAGGTGCAGTATTATCAATATCTTCTTTAAGACCAGTAGGATTCATGATTTGAATACGACCTTGAACTGGTTGATATTGTACACATAAGAAACGTTCAAATGCAGTTACTGCTGGTAATTGATAGTTATCAGTATCTCTGATTTCATTACCTACATACATCTGATAATCAAAGATTTTATAGATAACACGAGTAGAATTACGTGGGCATAAGATAATAATTAAATTATTATCATTGCGCAATTTATTAGAACTAATAAACTGATAAATACGGTTATCAGAAGTTTTTACTGTTTTCTTGTAATCAAGCATAACAGGACCGATAGAAGATGGAGTAGTGTAAGTATAATCTTTAGGTGTAATTTTACGAATTAATTCAGGACGACCAAAGATAGTTACTGTCATATTTTCATCATTCAATACTTGAAGCATTGTAGTGATCTGAGTATCAAGGTAATCCATGAATGTTTCATAACGCCAAGCGATATGAGAACCAAAATATCCATCTGCCGGAATAAAGTCAAATGCACCGGATACTTTAGAAGTAGCAGGAAGATTCAAGAAACTTTCATCGAGGAAGTCAAGAATTTTATCATCTTTGTAGTTAACCATTGTTAATTTAATCATACTCATGAGTTTAGTTAACTGATTAACATTATACATTGCCTGAACATCACGAGTTTCTTCTGGAGATAAAGTAACTGTGATATGAGGAGCTTCTGCAATTTCGAACCAATCAGTACGAGCACTCCATGCAACTTTTGGAGTAGAATAAGCAGCAGAAGATACATCAAGAGCAGCACTTAAAATAACTGCTTTTACATTAGTAGAACTACACATGAAAGTGAAACGGTTTTTATGCATAGAACCACTAAGCATAAAGATTTCTTGATGAATACCTTCGGAACCGTCTGTAGAAACTACCATATCGATTTTTTTCTGGAATTGACGGTCATATTGACCATAAGCAGCAGTGAAACCAATAGGTTCAATATCGATAACTTTATCTTTTTCTTCTCCGTCACCAGAATAAACTTTGATGGATCCATCTGTATCCATATATTCGTCGCCTTCTGTGCACCATACACTTGCAACAACGATTTTTGTTACTTTAGTTGCACGAGATACATTTGCTGTAGCTCTATTACCAACAACACCAAGTAAAGCAAGAACATCTGTAGTTTCCATTTCAGGAACTTTAATTACAATATCTTTACGTGGAACTGCAGATTCAACGATATCTTTGATTTTGTTCTGTTCTAAGAACATATCAATTTCTGTACCATCTGGAGCATAAAGAGTACGAGTTTCCATAGTAAGTGTGAACTGAGGAGCAGTCGCTACATCTTTTGGAATAGCACCTTTATCGAATACAGTTGTCATTAATAAGTTTTTATGCATAGGGAATGTAAGACCAACTACAGGGTTGAAAGAACCCAATGGAGCAGCTTCACATAAACCTTTTGTATCATTATCAAATAATGCTTCATTCATAGCATTATGTTCTTGAACAGCATTTAAATTTTTGAAATCAGGATCTTCTGGGTCATATGTATTTTCCATGAAGAATTTTTTCATTTCTCTTTGAGTGGAATCAAAAGTAAAGAATTTAGATGGTTCGGAAAATACATCGATACCTTCTTCATTAAGAGAAGACTGTGCTATTCTAGAAAATTGTTCTGCTAAACCATGCATTTCATCTTTTTCATAAAAACGTAATGGATCAGAACTTGAATTAACTGTTGTTTTAGTGAGGTTTCCCCCAACTACTGCCATATTATTTCCTCCTTTATCTTACTCAAATCTACTTATTATTTACTAATTTAAAGAATTGAGAAGTTTTAAATTTTAATTATATGTGTTCTAAATCAAAATCTAGAATATTATTAAAAAATAAATATTTACAAACATCTAGATTTATCATTATGTTTAAATTTAAATACACAATATATTTTAAATTTATTGTGTATCTATATTTTTATCAAATTCTAACGAAGATTTCTTTTTATTTTCATATTGTTGTATTCTTTTTATTCTAGCTTCTAAAACTTCATTTAATAAATTGGCTACCATATTAGTAGCTAAAATTAATCTTTGTAATTCTATTTTATTAGATACATATGTTCTTGTGTCAAATGTATATACAATAGCATTATTTGTTAATTCTTTTAATGATATTAACTTTCTCATAAGAAAGTCTAATAAATTTGTATCATACGAAGTTCTAGAAGATTGATTTAATTTTTCAATAGATACAGTTAAAAATTCAAATAAACTTTGATAATTCTTTTTTAATTCTTTTGTTTTTATTTCTATTTGTTGAGGTGTTAAATCAGCAAAAACTTCTTTTTCTATTTGTTGCAATGGATCCTGAGGAGGTTGTTCTAACGGAGATTCTAGTTGGTTAGGATCTTGTCCATCCTGCATATTTTGATCTTGATTTTCATCTCCTTGTTGTTGATCTTCTCCTTCTTGTGACTGATCTTGTTCTATACTATTATCTTGAGTATTTTGATTTTGATCTACATTATCTGTATTTGTATTGCTCTGTGAATTATCTTGTTGATTAGGATCTTGTTCTTGATTATTTTCTGGTTTGGTAAAATCTGGTGGAGTATCTGGTTCTTGTATTGGAAATTTTCTTTTTGGAGGGGTTTTGGATTCCTCATTAATATATCTTAAAATCATATTATTTTCCTCCTTTTCTTCTTTCTTGTATATATTTATCATATTCATCTAAATCATCATTTATACTAGAAGAATAATTAGAAGAATTATTTTTAGTATCTGAATTATTAGAAGATTTTTGTATTTCTTTTTTAGTATTAGAACCTACTAATGAATCATTTAATTTACCGTCTGGACTTACTAAATTAGATGAAGGATTGTATGAAAATGAATTTACTTTTTTATCTACATCATTATTTAATTCATAGGCAGATTTATCTCTATTTTTTTCATATTCATTTTCTAATATATCTATATTTTTATCAACTTCATCTAAATATGCTTCTATTTTTCTTCTTTTTTCTGGATCAGAAGTATCTTTTAATTTTCTGTTTATAGCATATTTATGCTCTTTCCATTCTTGTAAAGCATCTTTTACATATTTTCTTTGAGAATCTTTTGCTAAAAATAAAGAAGTAACCAATCCTAAAATTCCTGGAATAACTCCTATTGATAAAGCTCCTACAGTAACAGTAGCATAAAACACTAACGATAAAGCGTTAGCAGTTCCTTTTTTCATGTCTTGTACCCTAAATGGAACTATTAAAGAACGGATAGCTTCTTTAATAGAATTTGCTGTAATCGATGGTAACATTTTTATTTTAGTTATTATTTCTTTGGCTTTATCAATTAATGCTAATTCAGATAATAAATCTATTTTAGATTGTATTAATTCAATATTATTACATTCTTCATTAAATCCATAATTACTGCTATCTAATATTTTTGGGTTTAATTCTTTTTCATAATCTTCTAAAATCATTCTTTTTCTTACATCTTGTAAATAATCTATGTATTTTAATGATGATTCATTTATAAAATCATCTTTTATTAAAGCATCTTTTGCTTCATCTAAATATTTATCTATATCATATTTTCCATAATTCACCATATAATAATCTATAACATTTTCTGTTATTAAATCTTCATGAATATCTTCGCATATTTTTTTATCTATAGTATAAAGAGCCATTTCTGTTGTTACACATATTTTAGATTTAATATCCATATCATATGTATCAATTAATTCACATAATGTATATATAGTATCTGGTAAATTTTCTTCATATAATAATCCATTATATATTAATTTATCTATATTAAATCTTTTCATAATCGAATTATAGTTTGATAATAATCTATCACAATTTATTTCTTGATTTACTTGTTCCATTAAACTTTCTAAACAATTTTTTACATAATCATTATCTATAGATTCATTTAATCTTTTTTGTATATCTTTTTTTATAAATGCTGGAGATTTTAAATAACTTATTATTTTAGAATTTATAATATTAGTAGTTTCTTTTAACTGTTCTTTAGTTCCTTTTTCTGAAATAATATCAAAAAGTTCAAAAACTTTATTAGTGCATTCTCCAATATTTTCTGAATACTTGTTCCAATTATTTATTGAATCTTTTAGATTTTGATAATTATAGTTTTCTTGATAAGACTTGTATAAAGGAAAAATATCATATGAACAAGATTTAGTATCTAGATCTAAATTAGATTTTCTAATACTAACAGAATTTATAGGAATATATTTTCCCATTACTATCCCTCCTAAATTATTTTAGTTTATTATTTCGATTATGATAATGTTTTTAAGTACCCATATATGCTTAAATGAAAAAAAATAACAGCAGTATAAAACTACTGTTATTTTGTTTCTACAAAATCGAAACTCTTAGCAAGCTTCGATTTTGTATATTTGGTAACTTCTATCATAGTAGAACGTTATTGTTCTACTATTAATAGATATTTTAAATCTATCTGATAAGCTGGAATATATTCTCCAGTCATTACCAGACCTAGAAAGAGAGTCTCTAAATGCTCTTTCTAATTTACTACTTTTAGTTACGCCTAGGCAAGTAAAAGTATTTAGGCGTTTTGCAGCTTCAATCAGAAACTCAGGATCTCCTGAATCAACATAATCTCTGACTAAATCAGAGATTATGCTTTTGTAGATACCTTTTGGATTAGTATCTACAATTCTTGAAAATGTACGGAAGTATTTTCTTCCTCTATAACTTTCTCTTCTGTTTTCTGTGAAGATATCTTCACAGATAGAAGCAATTAAATTGCCTGCTTCTTTAAGAGCACGTTCTTTGCGTGCTCTCTCTTCTGCCCTACGTTTTTCTTCAAGGTACTGGTTTCCTGCTTCCGCAATAGCGTCACAGAAGTTTTCTAGGCCTTCAAAGAATTTCTGAGTTTTAGATTTTTTATTAAAGAACATGGTAATATCTCCTTTCTGTCAGGATCATAGCTTTATTACCATCAGCTCCCCTGACTTATATATTTATTATTATCACCTCTATAGTATACAATTGAAAATATTGAGTTTTACAAATATACTATTTATGTATAAGGAGAAATATACCATGTTTATTATATTAGAATACAGGATCAGTTAGTTTACTTTTATCTTCATCTAATACCATAGTAAGACTATATAAAGACTGCAACCCTTCATTAGTAGTAGTCATTTCATTTTCTGCTCCTAATGATATATAATGCTTTTTACTATGAATCAATCCTTTTAATTCTTCATTAGCTTCGATACTATAAACTGCTTTACTAGAAACTGTGTCTCCATCATAATCTCCACCAATAGATCCTAAACGAACGTTATTAGGCAACGCTACATCAACAAATCTATTACTAGAGTTTTTGTTCATATCTTCTTGTCTAATTTTAGGATAGTTTTTATAATAAGTATTATTAACTATCATAGGTTCTGTTTCAATTGTAGAAATAATTCTAATTTTAGCAGGAAATTGATTCCAATAACTATCAATAGGGAAACGACTAATAAGAGTCATTTTATCTTTACATATTTCATATGCTGCCATATAAATAACATCACACCATGTTAATGATCTTTCATTTATTGGAAATTTTGTTACATCAGTTTTTCCTTCTTTTACTTCGTCAACTAATTTTTCTTCTGGTACAACGTATCCTTTAAATCTCATATCTTCTTCTTTTCCATCGATAGGTATTTTTATAGGAACAAATCTATTACTCATTCCATGCATAAATCTATCTAATTCTTTTTTAATACGTTCATCTGTGAATATAGATTGCCAATCATCTATTGAAACATATTTTGTTGTTTTTGTTTTTTTATCTACTACTAGAATTTTAGTAGTATCAGAAAATTGTCTATCAAACCAATTTCTAATATGATAAAGCATATATGGGAAAAAATTAGCACATATAGCAGCTAATGGCAAACCAATACTATCTAAGTCAATTTCTAGATCATCTAATGATTCTTTACGTAAGTCTTGAGTACAAATAACTAATCTAGCACCCCAGTCAAAAGATTTTTTCATCCCTGCTCTTCTTATTAATCCTAATTTTCTTGATAACCCAGAAGCTTGAGATTCTTCTCCATTATATCTACCAAATACAAACCATTCGTAAACTCCTAAAATATTATCTTGTATTCTTCCTCTTAGATTTCCATTAAGAGTTAATCCATATTCATCAGATTCTTTTAAAGCTCTTGAATCTCTTATTATTGCATTATATAATTTATTTACTTCTCCTACACCAATTCTTTCATTTCCATCTGTATTTACATCTCTATACCCAGCAGGTATTACTGCTAATTTTCTCATAAATAATTTTTCTCTATATTTTTCTAAAAAATCTACTTTTATTCCTCTTTTAGCAGATTCGTTTCTATCAAATTTTATATCTTTTATTATTTTCTTTAAAAATTTTAATCCAGTTTCTCCATCATCGTCTTGTTTTAATTTTCCTGTTTTTTTATCTAACACAAAAGTATCTTGTTCATAAACACATAATTTTATATTACTATCCAATTTACACCATGTAGCATATGCTAATGGATGTAAAAATTCGTATCCTAAATCTATATATGCATATATATTTGTTCTATCTTCTTTAGAAATACCAAATATTTCATTTGATAATAAACCTTTAGGAGTAGGTAAATTAGATCTAGAAAAAAACACTGGATCTGATACTTGTTCTAACTCGTTTATTTTTACAAAACGTTCTATATCCAATGGTTTTAATTCTAAATGTTTTACTTTCTTTGAATCTTTTTTATTATCCATTTTTATTATTTGACCTCCATATATAATAATATTTATTCCCATGTAGGTTCACTACCTACATGGGAATAGTTTTATACTTCTATTAAAAATAAATTTAAAATATTTTCAGATCTAGATATTAATATTTTGTAAAATGGTTTATAAGCTCCAGGTACTATTTGATTATTTAATTTATTTTCAACTATAGTTGCTATATCTGAAGTTTTTGTTACTATTATAAAAGTAGGTTTATCTTCAGATGATTGAATATTTACTATATCTGATTCAGAAAAAATTCCATTAATAATATTCATAACTGTTATTTGTTCTGATATTAATTTTTCATTACAACCCCTGGATAACCTATTGCTATATTCTAGTAAATTCAATACCGGTTATCTCCCTTCAAGCATTAGTTCATCTTCAAATTGCTCACCTTTTCTTTTATTTAATTTTTCTTTATTTTTAATCTCTTCCGTAGCTTTATACCATAAGTATTGGAAAAATGGTATATCTAAATTTAATGCTTCGTTAAAACTTATCCTGCCCCTATAGTAATCACACAACATTATAATTCTGTCAAAATAGCTGCGGTAGTTGCTAATTGGGCACGTGTAAAAAGCATAGTTAAAATACTAGATTCATTATCAGCTGGTATATGATGACCACATTTAGGACAAATAGTTTCTGGTAAATAGTATTTAATAGATTTTGTATCTTTAGGTTGGGTTGCTTTATAAGCTTTAGCAAACAAAGAAGTTCTTTGATCTGCATTTAATTCTCCAATAACTTTATGAATACCTTTCATTTTTCTTAATACAGTCTTTTCTACGCTTCCTTCAACTGTTCCGAATGAAATAGGAACTAAATTTTTATTTTTTCTATCAATATAATATAATTTTCCAAATACAGGACTTATTCCTAAAACAAATTTATACTTTTCAGCATTTTCTTTTCCTAATGCCATTGGTTCTAGCATAGAAGAATAAATAGAAGGAGAACAGAAACTGATAGCATAATTTTCAGATATTTGAGTAGGTTTAGTTAAATGAGTTGTTGCTGTTATAGAAGTATCTTTTGATAAAATATTTTGTATCTTTTCTTCTGTTTCTTTATCTGGATATAAAACCATATCATCTGTATTTACTTCTTTTAAGAAGATATTTTTACATTTCTTGGATGGACAGCTATAAGTAACATAATTTGTATTTTTAAAATTAGCTAAATATACAGCAAATATTAAACTATCAATATCTAAATAATTTACTTTCTTAATCCAAGAATCATAAGAAGGTTTATTTTTATCAACCACATGATTATATATAGTTCTAAACATTTTATCCAATCCAGAGTAAGTTGTCATATTTGTTACTTCTGGAGATAAAGATAAAAGTTCTTCCCCAGACATAGAAGTTATTTCGATAGGAACTCCAGTATGTTGTAAAGCCCATTTAACAGCTGGTTTTTTTGCATTTTCTATAAAAGAAGTTAATTTATTAGAAAATTTCATTATTTTCTTAGAAACAGAAAATTCAGATAAATCATCAGAATTGCAATAAGAAAATACGTCTTTTAATTGATTTTCATATGATTTTTCTATTTCTTTTGTATCTACTTCAGGAATATCATCTTCATCTTCTTCTGTTTCTTCATCATCTACGTCATCTTCTTCATATTCGAATTCATCTTCATCTTCTACTACGTCTTCTTTTTCTTCATTATTTTCTTTTATATCGTTTTCTATTTCTTTTGTATCTTCTTCTATTTTATTTTCTACAGGTTTATCGAATTCAAAATCTTCTTCATCTTCAAAACTTATCTTTTCTTCAATAGAAGCTGGTTTATTGTATTCTCCAGTAATAGGATCTTTATCTCTTTCTGCTAATTTATCTATAGGATCATTTATAATATCATCTACATCTACAATATTATTTTTTTCATTTTCCATTTTCTTTACATTATTTAAGAAATCGTCATCTATTTTTATTGGAGTATAATTTGGGTCATCTTTGCTTAAAATTTCGTTAGCAGCTTTTTGTTGTTCTATACTTCTTTTTTTAGCTTCAATATATTCTTCACTTACTTCTTCTTTTTCATCTTTAGCTATTCTAAATACTATATATCCTCTTCTTTTTATTTCAGATATTCCATCAAAATTGTTATCTGTTAATATAATATTATTTATTTTTCTAATTTTTTCTGCTAGAATTTTATCTGTTTTAGCTCTTTTTACTAATTCAGAATATTTTTGATCAATATATTCTCTTTTAGCTCTATCGATGACACCACCTGGTTGAATTAATTCTTTTTTGGTTCTATCTATTCCTTTTTGAGCTAAGTTGTGAAAGAAATTTTTTGTTTTATCGATAGGATCTACTTTCTTTTTAATAGGAATTTTGGCTATTTTGTTTACATCTGTTATTACTTCTCCATATTCTGTGAATCCTTCATTATTGGTTCCTTTTGGTAGGTTTGTATTTACAGGTTTTTTATTAGTTTTATTTTCTTTTTTATTTTTATTAGGTTTTACAACTTCTATTGGTATTCCATTTTTTTCTATATTTTCTTTTTCAGCTTTTTCAGCTGGAGTTACAACACTAACACCCATATCATTTAAATTAAGTGATTTCATCATTTGTTCCTTCATTTTCTTTTTCTCCTTTTAAGAATTTTATTTTTTCTAAATGAAAATCCCATTTTTTTATTTCTAGAGTCAGCTCTTTTTTTAGCACCATCTAATCCTGCATCTAAAAAATCTCCTACTGCACCAGAGTCTAATTTATTATTATAATACATAGATTTAGTATTACTACTTCTAGAACTCAATAGTCCAGGAGCTTTTTGTTCTTTTAACATTTCTTTTAAATTAGATGATGCTTTTATTTTTTGTTCCTCTGTATCATCATCTAATCTATCCATAGTATCTTTATCAAACATAGATTCTAATATATATCTTGGTGTTTTATGTATATCATTTTTCATCAATACTTTAATTAATGACATAATATCCTCCTTTTCTATAAAATGTTAAGAATTAGAAATATCTTTTAACCCTTCTATTTTATTTTCCGATGTATTATACATTAAAGAATATTTTACTTTATCTATTGTTATACTTATAACAACAGTTGGTTTTCCAGATACATCTGCTGTACCAAATTGTACTTCTACATCAACCGGAAGCAATTCTGGTAAAAATCTTTGTATTTGATCATCTAATTCAGAAGCTAATTCTCTTAATTCTGATTCATAAGCAAATCTATATCTATTAACTATATCTATTCCAAGATCAGGTCTATCTGGATAAGAACCTTTTTTTATTAGAATTAACCTACAAATAAGGAGTATTGCAGAATTCATAACTCCTGGCTCTATAATAGACATATCTATCATTTTTGGTCTATTAATATCATCCATTCCTAGTAGATATTCTCTTATATTATCCCCACTATCTGCAGTAGTATAAGTATTATCCAAATTTTATCACCAACCTTTATTTTATTACCAAATTGTAATATTAATAAAAATTAAAAGGAGAGATTAGTATATGTTTTATGTACAAGTTTTTAAAATGTATAATAACAAAAAAGAATTAGTAAAATTAAATTCTATAACAGAAGATTCTAGATTATTAACAGAAGAAGAATTAAATATAAAGAAAGAAAGTATCAAAAACTATACATTAGATAAGAATAATACTATCGTTTATTCTGATAATGGTATTAGTAATATATCTATATATGATCTAGATACCTTTTGTAAATTATATTTTACTGATGGAAATTGGGTATTGAGAGATCATTTAGGAAATAAAATATTAAAATCTAATATAAAAAATATTTTATTAAAAGCTAATGATATATTATTAGGAAAACCTACTTTAGAAAATTTTAATCTAAATGATCATAAAATAGAAAGTATTATTTGGCAATACTATGATAAAAATTATGAATATAAATATTATTCGGCTACTTTATCTGATTAAAAACTAATAGGAGTTGATAATAGTGAATGAAGCTATGGGATTAGCAAGTATGAATCCAGTTGTTGGTACAAATACTAATTCTGGTGGAACTTATATAATTAATAATTTATCACAAGATAAAGATCTACAAAATAGTAATCTTAGTGTTAGTAAAACTCTTAATAAAAAATCTAGTATAATAACCTTTGATAAAAAAGGAAAATTAGTTACAAAACCTATAGAAACATTACAGAATTCTTTAGTAGAAATATTTTTTGTAAAAAATGATTCTAATTACGGTAAATTACTAGAAGAATTATCTGTTGATTATAATTTTAGAAAAACTCATAATAGTGATTATATATATGAATTATTTACTGGGAATAAATTATTAACAGAGGATCAAATAAGATATGATCCATTGTTAGAACAAATAGATTTGCCAAAATTATCAAAAATTATTTCTGGAGAAGCGGATAATATAAAAGACCAATTCAATAAAATGAAGACCAAAAAAATATCTAAATATGTTCCAGGAGTGTTATCTGGAGCTTTAAGAAAGGATGAAGCAAATGTCCAAGATGAGTAATATCACAAATATAGATAAATTTAAAGACGATGATTATAAAGAAAGAACTATAGAAAAATGGGAATCTACATATAGTGGTTGTATTATTTTAAGAGATGATTATGATACAGAAGAAGAATTAGAATCTGATTGGGAAAAATTTTCTCAGATGCCTCATTCCTTACAACTAGATTCTGATGATCAAGCTATTAAATTATATGGAATAACTAATGAAGAAAAATATTTTGAAATAAAATCTAAATTTTTAAAACAAAATTTAAAATCAGAAAATATAACTATTTATAGACCATCTTCTATATCAGAATTAAAAGAAACTACTTTTAATGAAAATAGTTTACTAGAATCAGTAGAAAATTCTTCTGATATTATATATAAATCTATAATGTATGAATCTATAAAAAATAAAAATATAATATCAGAAGAAGCTGAAGAAAAAGTAAAAAACGAATTATATAAGAATATTAAACCAACTGTATCTATTTCTATTAGAGGATTTTTCTTACCATCTGAATTAGAAAATTTAGGGACATCTTTTTCTGATAATATAGAACCAATATTTTCTTTAAAAACTCCAAAATCTTTATTATCATCTATTATAAATGATAATTTAAGAAATAAAGATATGTATATGAGTTATAAAATGAAAACTTTAGGTATAACCCCATCTATAAGAAGATTTGATAATATATATGATAAAGTAGTATATACTTTATATAACAAATCAAAAAATTCTAATTTATTGGAAGAAAAATTACAAATAAATCAACAATTATTAGATATAGGATGGAATCCGTACATACCATACAATGAATCAACTAAATATAAAAGAATAAAAACTTTAATGGAAAATAAAGGATATTCTTTTATAGATTTAACTGAAAGTAATGAAGAATTTTTAAAAAGTATACCGATAAATAAAGAGTTCAACAATAATTATTTATATCTTATGTATTTATTTAAACAAGATAATGAAAATGAACAGAATAATTCTTATGTTCCAACAGTAGTTATAGGAAATACTAATAACCAATTTTGGGTATTTAATAAATATAACTTTGTTAGAAAATATGATATAAATCAATTTAAAGAATCTATTTATCAAGAATATAAATTAGAGATTTATGCTATTTCTTTAGATGAAAATCTAATTAATAAAATAGAAACTAAATTAAATTATATGAGTTCAAATATAACTAAATTTTCCCATAACTATTTATATGATATATTATGTTATAAAGGAGATAATTTAGATATAAATAATACAAAATTATTTAGAGAATATTTATATAATTTTATATTATAATTGAGTAAATGTA
>ERZ1023869.334-NODE-334-length-12942-cov-17.708621_pt1 | contig 12942 bp, 7 predicted proteins | sample MGYA00380390_ERZ1023869 | MGnify/ENA primary metagenome ERZ1023869 (study PRJEB33179, sample SAMN07449005) | human gut metagenome | biome: Human-gut; feature: Human associated habitat; material: Faeces | host: Homo sapiens | place: India: Bhopal | collected...
GCGACCACCGAGATCTACACTTATGCGATCGTCGGCAGCGTCAGATGTGTATCAGAGACACCACCCCGACGAGTCCGCCGAAGCCCTTGCCACACTCACCCTCAGCGCCCTGCGAGGTCTGAGCCAGTCGCAAGCCCTTGCCCTTGTGGCACACTATGGCACCGCCACCGCCGCCCTTGCCGACACCAGTCCCACCCACAGCCAGTGGGCCGCCCTGCGTGCCGACATCGCCGCCCTGCACCAAGCCCAAGCCCGTGCCGAGGCCGAAATGGACTTCTGCCAGCAACACCACATACAAGTTATACCCACCACCAGCGCCAATTACCCCACGCGTCTGCTCGAGCCCAAAGTCACCGACCGCCCGCTGCAGCTATTCTACTGTGGCACAGGCACCCTCAACCGCCGCCACATACTCAGCGTGGTAGGCACCCGCCACGTCACCGAATACGGCAAGCAGATGTGCGAAAGCCTCCTTCGCGATCTCGCACTTCTCGTTCCAGATGTGTTGATAATCAGCGGGTTAGCCTATGGCGTAGACATACATGCCCACCGTGCGGCCCTCGAGGGCCACCTCCCCACCGCCGCCGTTCTGGCCCACGGCCTCGACCGCATCTACCCCCGTTTGCACCGCGACACCGCCAGCCAGATGACCCACAATGGCGGTCTCATTACCGAGTACTTCACCGGCACCTCGCCCGACCGTGGCCGTTTCATACAGCGCAACCGCATAGTAGCCGGCCTCTCCTCTGCCACACTCGTTGTTGAGAGCGCCCACCATGGCGGCTCCCTTGTCACAGCCCGCATAGCCCGCAGCTACGGCCGCCCCGTCATGGCAGTGCCCGGCCGCACCACCGACCCCGCCTCCGAGGGTTGCAACCGCCTCATAGCCGACCGCCAGGCCGAACTCGTCACCTCCGCGTCCGACATTGTGCGCCTGCTCAAGTGGCAGCCCGCCCCCGCGCCCGCCGAGCCACAGCTCTTCACCTCCTACAAGCCGCTCGAGCAGTTGGTAGTCGATGCACTCGGCACCGCCGACTCCCTCAGTTCCGACCAAATATCCTACCAAACAGGCCTTGCCCCCGCAGCCCTCACCGACGTGCTCTTCGACCTCGAAGACCTCAACGCCATCAAGCGCCTGCCCGGCAACCGCTTCAGGCTGAAGAACTGAGGCCCCTCCCTCCGAAAGTAACGTCATTTACTTGTACACGTTGCTGATTTTCAGTAATTTTGCACCATAATACTGCAAACCGCTAATCAGCACATAGATATAAAGCATTATCTGAGCCGTTCGATTGCCGAAGCCGCGATTAGAACGGCTCTTCTGTTAGCACAAGCAAAGCAACAACTAAACATACCCCACCCACATTGAAAACATTTGAAGAGTTAGGCGTTTCGGCCGAGATACGCCGCGCCATCAGCGAAATGGGCTACGAGCACCCCATGCCCGTGCAAGAAGAAGTAATACCCTACCTCCTTGGCGTAGGCAACGATGTCATAGCCCTTGCCCAGACCGGCACAGGCAAGACAGCCGCCTTTGGCCTGCCCGTGTTGCAAAAGGTCAACCCCGACAACCGTGCCACACAGGCCGTCATACTCAGTCCCACACGCGAACTCTGCCTGCAAATAGCTGGCGACCTCAAAGAGTACTCACGCTACATCGACAATCTGCACGTGCTCGCCGTATATGGCGGTTCGAGCATCGAGAGCCAGATACGCTCCCTGCGCAAGGGCGCCCAAGTGATAGTAGCCACCCCCGGCCGCCTCATCGACCTCATGCACCGTGGCGTGGCCCGTCTCGACGCCGTTGAGAATGTGGTGCTCGACGAGGCCGACGAAATGCTCAACATGGGCTTCACCGAGAGCATCAACGAAATACTGGCCGGTGTGCCCGCCGAGCGCAACACCCTGCTTTTCTCTGCCACCATGGGCAAGGAAATCGAGCGCATAGCCAAGAGCTACCTCCACGACTACAAAGAAATTGTGGTAGGTTCGCGCAACGAGGGTGCCGAAAACGTCAACCACATCTACTACCTTGTCCACGCCAAAGACAAGTATGCCGCCCTCAAGCGCGTGGTCGACTACTATCCCCGCATCTACGGCATCATCTTCTGCCGCACCCGTCTCGAAACACAAGAGGTGGCCGACCACCTCATTCGTGACGGCTACAATGCCGAAGCCCTGCACGGCGACCTCTCACAGGCCCAGCGCGACCTCACCATGCAAAAGTTCCGCCAGCACCACACCCAGCTGCTCGTGGCCACCGACGTGGCAGCCCGCGGCCTTGATGTCGAGGACCTCACCCATGTCATCAACTACGGCTTGCCCGACGATGTTGAGAACTACACCCACCGTTCGGGCCGCACCGGCCGTGCCGGCAAGCGAGGCACAAGCATCTCCATCATCCACCTGCGCGAGAAGGGCAAGGTGCGCATCATCGAAAAGGTGATAGGCAAGAAATTCGAGGTCGGCACCCTGCCCGAATCGCAAGAGATATGCACCAAGCAGCTCTACAAAGTGATGGACGAGCTTGAGCGCATCGAGGTAAACGACACCGAGATAGCCCCCTTCATGCCCGAGATATACCGCAAGCTCGACTGGCTCACCAAGGAGGACCTCATCAAGCGCATCGTCAGTCGCGAGTTTGGCCACTTCCTGCGCTACTATGCCGATGCCCCCGTCATAGAGCAGCCCACCGGCCGCGACGCCAAGGACGGCAGTGGCAAGGCCGACGGCCGTTCACGCCGTGAGCGCCGCAAGGGTGGGGCAGAAGGCACCCACCAGGCCGAGGAGGGCTACACCCGTCTGTTCATCAACCTTGGCAAGCGCGACAACTTCTATGCCCGCGAGATCATCAACCTTGTCAACCGCCATGTGCGTGGTGCCAAGGTAGAGATAGGCCGCATCGACCTCACCAACAACTGTTCGTTCTTCGAGGTGCCCGATGCCGACGCCCCCCTTGTGCTCAGCAAGATGAAGCGTGTCAAGGTAGGCGACCGCAAGGTAGTGGTCGACCATGCCGAGCGCACCGACGGTCAGTCTGCCCCGCGTGCCAGTGAGCGCAATGCCCGTCCCGAGCGCAAACAGCGTGGCCAGCGCCGCACCTATGCCGAGGTGGCCGATGCCCGCAGCATGAAGCAGCAGTGGAAGGCCGACAAGAAGGCCGACAAGAAAGCCAAGCGCAAGTCCAACTCCCAGCCCGAGTACGCCCCAGCCAAGAAGAAGATCACCAAAGACGATTGGAAACAGTTCTTCGAGTAGAATAATATATGGACATTGAGGAAATTGTCAAAGAAACAGTAAATTGTGCTGTTAAAGTGCGTCGTTATCTTGGTGAGGGCTTTTTAGAGAGCGTCTATCAGGAAGCTCTTCTTATAGAATTGCGCAAAGTTGGTCTCAGTGCGGAGAAAGAAATTCCCGTAAAGGTTATCTATGAAGATGGCAGTGAGATTGGTCTGTTTAAGGTGGATGTGTTAGTCGAGGACTGTTTGATACTTGAGTTAAAAACAGTTGGCGATTTGACAGAACGGCATGAAATGCAATTAGTCAATTATTTGAAAGCATCACGATTAGATACCGGCCTATTGATAAATTTCTGGGGCGAAAAGATAAAAATAAAGCGCAAATATCGCCAGGGCTTGTCACGTGACACTTATGACAAATATAGTTTATAGGTCTATAGTTATCCGCTAACGCGGAACCATAAGAACAAAAGGACATAAGGACATAAGATATACAGCATTAAACGCTACGGCGTAGCCCTTATGTTCTTATGTCCTTATGTTCTTTTGTTTACCGCGTTAGCGGCAAATATCATAACTCCCGAACAATGAAACACCACTTTTTCCCTCACAGGCTTTATCCGCTAACGCGGAAAACATAAGAACATAAGGACATAAGAACATAAGACCAAATGTGCTTCAAGACGTACGGGCATGGACTGCGTCCATGTGCCCTCAAGAACATAAGGGCTACGCCGTAGCGTTTCATGCTATTGCTTCCTTATATATCGCTCAAGGTCTTAACGGCGTAGCCCTTATGTTCTTGAGGGCCAATGGACGAAGTCCATGCCCGTATGTCTTGCATCACTTATGTTCTTATGTTCTTATGTTTTTCCGCGTTAGCGGCAAATGTTAGCGGCAAATATCACAATTCACTAACAATGAAACACCACTTTTCCTCATACAGGCTTTATCCGCTAACGCGGAACCATAAGAACAAAAGGACATAAGAACATAAGATCTACAGCATGAAACGCTACGGCGTAGCCCTTATGTTCTTGAGGGCATATGGACGCAGTCCATGCCCGTACGTCTTGAAGCACATTTGGCCTTATGTTCTTATGTCCTTATGTTCTTATGTTTCCGCGTTAGCGGCAAATACCACAACTCACGAACAATGAAATACTACTTTTCCCCGTATAGGCATAGGTTTATAACAATCCGCTAACGCGGAACCATAAGAACATAAGGGCTACGCCATAGCGTTTAATGCTGTTGTCCTTATGTTTTCCGCGTTAGCGGCAAATGTTAGCAGCAAATATCACAACTCACGAACAATGAAACACCACATTCTCCCCCTATTATTCCTTCTCCCCCTCACCGCCACAGCCCAAGGCATACACCTCAAGTTCGGCGGCGGCCTCAGTTCACACTACGGTTCCGACCAAGTAATAGGCGCCTTCAAAATAGGCATCGGCTACGAAGTAGAACTCACCCAACACTGGAGCTTCACCCCGGGCATCGAAGTATACGGCAAAGGCGCCAAAAATCCCAACCAAACCGCCTACGTGTTCGACCCCGACCACAACCAGCTCTACAACCCCGACACCGGCCAGCCCCTCACAGGCATCATCAACCGCTCCGCCACCCAAAACTACCTCGAAGTACCCCTCCTCATCAGCTACTACCTCCGCACAGCACCCTCAAGCTACATCATCGTCAGCGCAGGCCCCTATCTGGCCTACGGCCTCAGTGGCAAACAAAAAACCAAAGGCGACACCCAGCAGAGCGGTTCGCAGCGCTACTACTACGAGCAAAAAACCTTCAACGAGCCAGGCACCCACCGCTTCGACTGCGGCGTGCAAACCTACCTCGGTTACCAATTCCCCTCATCAGTCAGCGTAGGCCTCGAAGCCGATTGGGGAATAGCAAAGTTCAACACCGCAGGGCGCCGCAATGTGTCAGCCCTCATAGCCTTAGGCTACAAATTCTGACACCCCCTCCATCACACCATTGCAAGGTACGAAAAAGCCAAATACCCACAATTAGGTATTGCCAAGGCCACAAACACAGCGTACCTTTGCATCGAGTTAAGTAGAATACATAGATTGTTATGTTCTTGTCCTAAATGAGGCTGTACAGAGTGCTGTACAGCCTCGTTTGTACTATGCTGGTGCTCAAAGACTTTAATATCTGCTTATTATCAAAACGCGTTGGCGGAATTAGCAAACAAGTTGACAAGTTAACAGGTAAGCGAACGGCCTCAAACACCAAACGCCACCTCTAAACGCCAGCACGAAACGCTAGCTCTAATGGGGGCGACGCGTCTCGCGTCGGGCATTAAGACAAAGGCTCACAGATAGTAGTGTAATTAGTACTATTTGCGAGCCTTTATTCAGTGTCATTTTTTCCCGACGCGAGACGCGTCGCCCCCATTAGAGCTAGCGTTTCGTGCTGGCGTTTAGTGCTTGCATTTAGAGATAGCGTTTCGTGCTCGAGCCGCATGTATGTTTACGTTTTACCATACAACCATATTCTCAAACTATTGCAGCAAGCCAACATGCCACCATATACCCCTAAAAATAGGAAATAGTCATTCTACCTACATCTTGCACTTTTACCTGCACTAAGCTGATAATCAGCACTTTGCGCAGTGTAGGTACACCTACACACAGCCTACACTAAACTGCACACTGCCTACACTAAATACACACTAAACTACACACCCAACTACACACCCAACTACACACAGCCTGCACTAAAAAACCTGTGCCATGCACACAGCACCACAATCACGCCACCCGCTCATGTCAGTATAGGGAGCGCGAAAAACCGATAGGAGCAACCGCCGCGCCTGTCCCCCTATGCCCGACAAACGCCCTGCCATGACACACAACACCCGTTGCCAGTGCAGACAAGTGTAACACCCAGTGCACGCACGTGTGCCCCCAGTGCAGGCAAGTGCAAGTGCCAGTGCAGGCAGAGTGCAGGTATACCTACACTACGCAAAGTGCTGATTATCAGCTCAGTGCATGTAAAAAGTGCAAGATGCAAGCAAAACAACCAAAAAGTGCTGTGAGGGAAATTACACCATTTCGCAGCCTGCACAAACACCCCAAATTGCACACCGCTCTTAGCAACATCAAACACTAAGTTCTATTAAATCTGAAAAAAGATGCGTGAAAACTTTGTTACATTGAAAAACATTTCACTATCTTTGCCACGTAATATGGTATGGTGCGCGCATTGCACCACATCGGGGGTGCAAAAACGCTCCTTAAATCTGTTGAAACTCAATTCTATGTTTAACTTTATAAATCACTTACGCAAATGAAAAGGTTTTACAACTATTTCCTTTCATTGTTCCTGCTCATGGCAGTAGGAATCTCCGGCGCTATGGCCCAGGCGTACAGAGAGGGTAACCTCCTTGAAACAGTGGAAGCTGTGACAAGCCAGGATATCCTCCTCAACGGTACGGGTAACATGGGTGGTGGTCAGTACCTTTGCGGACAGGGCTATTCGAGCACTGTAACCAAGGACTGCCGTTACCGCCTCGAACAAGTGTCGGGTCAAGTTGACGGACTCAACCTCTACGTCCTGAAACAAGTATCAACCGGTCTTTATGTTAAGGATTACACCTTGCAGACGACCGATGACGAACAAACCTCTCAATATGATACTTCTGACTATCCTTTCGGTGGTTACGGTATCGCTGTGACTGCAGACAAGGCTGAGGCCATGCAGTTCACTGTGTCTTTGGCTGTTGAGAATGGCACAGATCCCCGTTCTAAGACCACTCAGGGTCAAGCTCAGGACTTGAGCCAGCCCAGCTTTGTGCTCGCTACAAAGCAGCCCTCGGCTAATGGTTCTATCCAGTTCCTTGGTCACTACTACAAGCCCTTCTACGCAGTTTATGAAGATACCAATGCTTGGCAGATTCATGCTGTAGACGAGCCCCAGGGTAAGGAGAAGCTCCAGGCGTACATGGACGCATACTTTGCCAACAACACCGATCCTGCAGTAACTTATCTTGCAGGTACCTATCCTGGTGCTTGTCCTGCCGAACTCGTAGAAGCTGCCCACGCAGCTTACACTGAGGCTAACGCCGCACTCAATGCCGACGAATTCACACTCACTGACGAGCAGGTTAACGACCTCTGCAACCGTATCGAATCTTCTATCGAAAAGTTGAAGACTTCTACCAACCCCATGGTCGATGGCGTTTACTTCATTCACGATAGCCGTGGTATGTTCAATGCGGGCAACACCATGTTCCTTTATGGCGACAAGGGCAATGGTCAGGACTACATCAGCGCCAATGGCAACTACACCAAGCCTGCCAAGCTCGACGCCGACGCTGTGAAGTACTTGTGGCGTGTGAAATTGGTAAATGGCGACTCAGCCACTGTCCAGAATGTGCTGACTGGTCTCTACTTCACTCACAAGATTGCTGTAGCCAACCACTATGGTTTGAGCCAGAGCGAAAACATCGTTATGTTGCGCAAGGGTGCTGAGACTGGCGACAAGTTCAACCTCTCATCATTCTACATCAAGAATACCAAGAACACCGAGCGTGCTTGCACCAACCCCGCAGGTTGGTTGATTAATTGGAACTACGACAACGATCCGGGCAACCAGTTCGTATTTGAGTCAGTTACCGAAGACGAACTTAACGCTGTGTTGGAAGAAGCCAAGCAGGATGTGCGCAACGAAAAGCTTGCAACCCTTTATGGCGATGCAGTATTTGCTCTTAACAAGGGCATCTCTTACGCTCCCGCTGCCGGCTATGTGCTCGACAACGATTTCTCTGCCGAAGGTGCCCTCGTGCGTCACACTGGCGATGAGGATAACACTCCTTGGTACTGCAACAAAAAGGAAACTAACGAAGTTAATACTTACGAAGCCCTTACAGGCGAAGGCTGGGATGGCACTACTTACTTCCACTCTTCATGGTCAGGTGGCGCGTTTGAACCCAGCATCAGCAAGAACCACTACCTCGTAGCCGAACTCGAACATGACGCTGCTAGCGACATCCTCGTTAAGGTGGCTAAGCGTGCTACTGGCAACGACTTCCCCACTCAGTTCGCTGTTTATGGTGCTAACAAGTTTGACAAGGAAAATCCCAATGCTACCGAATGGAAGTTCCAGGGATTGGCCGACATCAACTACACTGACTCTGTTGCTGTAACTTACACTGATGTAAATGAGGAGGGTGCCAAGGCTGAAGGCCAAACCAAGACCATTCCCGATGCAGTAGGTGTTGCTGCTATGCACCTCGATGGTTCATACGCTTACATCAAGCTCGCTGCCACTAAGACACTCTTCAATGCATCTAACCCCCAGACTAACCGTGGTTACTTTGCTATAGCCAAGCTCAACATTTGGGAGGCTGCCGAACCCGTAGTGAAGAGCTACACTCCCGAGCTTCAGGACGTGCAGAACACCAATGAGGCTGTAATTACAGAACTCCAGACCCAGATTGAAGCTGCTGGCAAGCAGGTTGCTGATAGCTCTGCTACCGACGCTCAGATTGCTTCATTGCAGGCTGCACTCGATGCTTTCAACAACAACTACCCCGATCCCAGCCGCGTAACAACTGCTTTGGCTGAAGCCTCAAGCGTTTACAACGCTGCAAGCTCTAAGAACTTGATTGGTGACAAGCTTGCTCAGTATCCTACTAAGGTTGCCGAAAAACTCGCTAATGTTATAACCAAGTATCAGAGCTTCAACAGCGTTAAGCTCGCTGACATCAATGCTGCTGTTAACGAAATCAATGCTGCTGTAGCCGAGTTCAAGGCTTCTATCAAGTTGCCCGAAGCTGGCAAGTTCTACACACTCCGTAGCGCTGCTAAGAAGTTTGAGAACAAGGCTGGCAACGATTCAAAGGGTGTTACTTACCGTGCTATCATCTACTCAGAGAGCAACAATGCTACTACCGAAGTAACTGGCAGCTTTACTCCAGTTCGCTTCTACCGTATGGATGGCTCTTCTGCCATTAAGGACTCTGCCTCATTTGCTGATGCTGACTTCACCAAGTTGCAGGATACTATCAACATTTCAGACGATGCACGCCTCGTTTGGAAGGCTGAGGCTTCTGCCAATGGTCAGATTACTTTCCGCAACCTCGCTACAGGTATGTACCTCACTGGTGCTAATGGTAAGATCTACCAGAGCGTCGAGGCTACTCCTATCAACGTAGAGGGTATCGCACCCGAAACATTCCGCTTCAACGCAGGCAAGGACGAGAATGGTGTAACCCAGTATATGAATGCAAAGGCTGCATTCAACACCATTGTAACATGGAACGATACTGCCGATGTTAACTCTAACTTCTTCATCGAAGAGGTGGCAAAGGATAAGATCGCTAATCAGTCATTCTATCTTGCTAACGTGAAGGAAGGCCAGTTCTATGCTGGTACATTCGCAGTAGATATCGCCGCAGGCGACGGTTACATCACACCGTACAAGGTAATTGGTGTAAACGGTGACAAGCTTGTGCTTGGCGCATACGATGATGTAGTTGAAGCCGGTACACCGTTCATCTACTCTGTAGACATGGTTATCACTACTGCTTCAGGTGTACCTACTACATTAGGCTTTACTCAGGTAGTAACTGCCAACGACTTGACTGAAGGTAACTACACTTACGAAACCAAGAACGTAAACGGCCTCCAGGGTGTACTGACCGAAGCTGTCACAATTCCCGCAGGCAAGGCTTACATCAACAACAGTGGTGCTGTAGCTGTAGCTCCTGAAGCTGGTGCTGCCATCGCTGCCAATGGCGCTTACTTCTACGGTGACGCTTCAACTACTGCTGAGAAGGGTGACGAATCACTCGAACTCGGCAAGATGGTTGGCAATGCCCTCACTGGCATCGACGCTACTAAGGTAATCGTACTTCCTGCCAAGGTTGACGTTTACAGCATCGATGGCAAGCTCCTCCGTCATGGTGTTAAGAGCAGCAACGCTGCCAAGAACCTCCCCGCTGGTGTTTACGTAATCGGTGGTCAGAAGGTGCTTGTTAAGTAATAAAGCCTGCATCGCAGCTGACCCGTTCAGCTGACATGCAATAATTAAATAAGGTGCGTCCCTCCAACGTGGGGCGCACCTTTTTTCATGCCCTGTCGCTTTCAGTGTAACTAAATTTTTCCGACGCGGGACGCGTCGCCCCCATTAGAGGTAGCGTTTTGTGCTATTAGAGCTTGCGTTTTGTGCTTCCTAATGATGCCACTCTGCGATAAGCGCAATCACCAAACGCTACCACCAAACGCTACCATAAAACGCTACCACCAAACGCAAGCACTAATGGGGGCGACGCGTCTCGCGTCGGGAACAGAGAAAGGTGAAAACAAGCTCTGCGAAATAAGTAGCAGCCTCTTTTTCCGACGCGAGACGCGTCGCCCCCATTAGAGGTAGCGTTTGGTGGTAGCGATCAATGTGTTTATCAGCCGCATCTATGCCCTGTAACTCAAAATAAATGAGTATATTTGTACGCTAATATGTGCAGGTGTACACACGCTGCGCACTCCAACATGCTAACTACTCATAATCCCTATAATGGAAGATCTTGAAAAGAAAGGCGCTTCGGCATACAGCGCCAGTAACATTCAGGTGCTCGAAGGCCTGGAGGCCGTGCGCAAGCGCCCCGCCATGTATATTGGCGACATCAGTGAAAAGGGCTTGCACCACCTGGTTTACGAAACCGTGGACAACTCCATCGACGAGGCACTTGCAGGCTATTGCACCCACATCGAGGTGACTATCTGCACCGACAACTCCATCATCGTACAGGATAACGGACGCGGTATCCCCGTCGACATGCACCCCAAAGAGCACCGTTCGGCACTCGAGGTGGTAATGACTGTGCTCCATGCCGGTGGCAAGTTTGACAAGGGCTCCTACAAGGTGTCAGGCGGTTTGCACGGCGTGGGTGTGAGTTGTGTGAACGCCCTCTCCACCAAAATGGTGAGCGAGGTGTTCCGCGATGGCAAAATCTACCGTCAGGAGTATGCCAAAGGCCACCCGCAGGCACCTGTGGCCGTGGTGGGCGACACCGACATTCGGGGTACACGCCAGCACTTCTGGCCCGACCCCACCATTTTTACCACCACCACCTACAAGTACGAGATACTGGCCAACCGCATGCGTGAGCTGGCTTACCTCAACGCCGGCATCACCATCACCCTTACCGACCAGCGTCCCGACGAGGAGGGCAACCAGCGCAAGGACGTGTTCCATTCTGACCTCGGCTTGCGCGAGTTTGTGCGCTACATCGACTCTTCGCGCCAGCACCTTTTCGACGATGTGATCTATCTCAACACCGAGAAGAACAACATACCCATCGAGGTGGCCATCATGTACAACACCTCGTACAGCGAGAACATACACTCCTACGTCAACAATATCAACACCATCGAGGGCGGTACACACCTTGTGGGCTTCCGTCAGGCTGTTACCCGTGTGCTCAAAAAGTATGCCGAGGAAACTGCCGCCAAACAGATAGAGAAGGCCAAGGTAGAAATATCGGGCGAGGACTTCCGCGAGGGTCTTACTGCCGTCATCTCCGTCAAGGTGGCCGAACCGCAGTTTGAGGGCCAGACCAAGACAAAACTTGGCAACAGCGAGGTGACCGGTGCTGTAAACCAGGCCGTGGGCGAGGCGCTGACAAACTACCTCGAGGAGCACCCCAAAGAGGCCAAACTCGTTGTAGACAAAGTGATACTTGCCGCCACCGCCCGCATTGCCGCCCGCAAGGCGCGTGAGAGCGTGCAGCGCAAGAGTCCGCTGTCGGGTGGCGGACTGCCCGGCAAACTGGCCGACTGCTCATCGAAGGACCCTGCCATCTGCGAGTTGTTCCTTGTCGAGGGTGACTCGGCCGGTGGTTCTGCCAAGCAGGGCCGCAGCCGTGCCACACAAGCCATTCTGCCGCTGCGTGGTAAGATACTTAATGTGGAGAAGGCCATGTGGCACAAGGCGTTTGAGAGCGACGAGGTGAACAATATCATTCAGGCCCTGGGCATACGTTTTGGCATGGGTGAGGACTCAAAGGAGGCCAACCTCGACAAGTTGCGCTACCACAAGGTTATCATCATGGCCGATGCCGATGTCGACGGTCAGCACATTGCCACCCTCATCATGACACTCTTCTACCGCTACATGCCGCAGATTATTCAAGACGGCTACCTCTACATTGCCATGCCGCCCCTCTACAAGTGCACCAAGGGCAAGGTGTCGGAGTATTGCTACAACGACCGCGACCGTCAGGTGTTTATGGACAAATATGGCGACGGCACCGAGGGCAGCATCAAGACGCAGCGTTACAAAGGTCTTGGTGAGATGAACCCCGAGGAGTTGTGGAGCACTACCATGTGTCCTGAGTCGCGTCTGCTCAAGCAGGTGTCGCTCGAGAATGCCGCCGATGCCGATTATGTGTTCTCCATGCTCATGGGCGACGATGTAGGTCCGCGCCGCGAGTTTATCGAGAAGAACGCTATTTATGCTAATGTAGATGCTTAGCGGGCTGCGTTTGTGCTTGTCAAAGTGTTGATATGTCAATATGCTAATGGGTTCCGTAGCGTGGCTTGGTAGCCGCTAACGCGGGAGACATAAGGACAAAAGGACATAAGGCCGCTGCGCGGCTTTGAAGCGCTTACCGCGGGAACATAAGAACATAAGCTACATAAGAAACATATAAGGCCGCTGCGCGGCTGACGGCCACGGACTG
>ERZ1023869.344-NODE-344-length-12420-cov-75.036474_pt1 | contig 12420 bp, 8 predicted proteins | sample MGYA00380390_ERZ1023869 | MGnify/ENA primary metagenome ERZ1023869 (study PRJEB33179, sample SAMN07449005) | human gut metagenome | biome: Human-gut; feature: Human associated habitat; material: Faeces | host: Homo sapiens | place: India: Bhopal | collected...
AACATCGCCCGCTTGAACCGTGAGTTCTTGAAGGCTAAGTTGGCTGACTAATCCATCGTTTCTTTTGAGACACCGGAATTTTCTCTCTGCATCTTTACGGATGCGAGAGAATTTTCCCAACAACTCTTCACTCTTCACCTTTGGGGTGTAAGTAGTTGAAGAATAGGAAGTTGGGCGGGTGAAGAGTGGTTTTTTACTCTTCACCCGCCCTTCACCTTTTTAGGCTGTTGACAGCTAAGCGGCTCTGCGTTTATACCTTTCCAAAAATCGTAAAAGGTGAAGAGTGGTGAAGAGTGGGTGAAGAGTGCCGAAAATCTCTTCACCTATGTAATGTATTGTGTTTCAGTTCTTTATATTGGAAAGATGAAGAGTGAAGAGCTGATTGCTATATTCCTGCCAACCGTGCTTCTCTTGAAATAAGAGAAAGGATGTTTGGCAAACTGTTATACAGGAACAGCCGACTAGCCTCTGTTGCGCTAGTCGGCTGTTTGCCTTCTGCCAGCTTTCTGTTTGCCTTCTTCCAGTATGCTGTTTTTCGTCTGCCAGCCTTCTGTTTTTCCTAGTCAGTTGTTCTATCTCCGATAGTTATGTATTTATTTATACCTGCTGTTAGAGTCATATAGCCAGGAAAAAGGGTAGATTATAGCCGAGAGCATCCTGTTTTTGGTGCATCCCGACATAAATTATCAGATATTCTGAGAAATATTTTGTAATCTCATCAGAATATCGTAAATTTGCGGTTATTAAGAATAAGTAATGTAATGACGAATCACTCAACAGAAATAATGAACCAAGCAACGCTCGATTTTATCCGCCAGCATCAGGACGATGATGTTCGCCAGTTGGCTTTCCTCGGCAGTAAGTATCCCGAGGTAGATATGCCTTTCGCTCTCGACCAGATTCGTGGGCGAAAGATGGCTCGTGTGAAACTGCCCCGTTGGGCAAGCATCGATGGCATCATCTATCCCCCTCATATTTCGATGGAGCAATGTTCGTCAGAGCAAACGGCACTTTATAAGGCTGAACTCGCTGCCCGACTGCTCGGTTTGTCTCCTTCATCATCCGAAAACGGAGAAGAAAAGGAGAAGGAGAGCGAAAACGCCTCAAATCTTCATCTTTCTGAAATTTGCGAATTTGCGGGTAAAGGGGCTGTTGATTCAGAATTCGCCAAAAATGAAGCTACTTGCAAAAAGCAACAGATATTAACAGAATCAAAAGAGAATGTTAATGAAATAAAAGAAGAACCTCATGAAGGAGATTTTTCTGAAGAAACCGGGTTTGTTGACCTGACCGGTGGTTTCGGAGTAGACTTCTCTTACATCGCTTCCCGATTGGGCGTGAAGTCGATGTATGTGGAGCGTCAGGCTCATCTCTGTGAAGCAGCGAAGGAAAACTTCGGGCGGTTGGGTTTGAAGAATGCCATCGTGAAGAATGGAGACGGAATAGAGGTTCTGCATTCTTTTGCTTCAAAGAAGGATGATGCAGCATCAGAATCTTTAGGCATAACTGAAGAGCAGTCTCGGTCATTACTTAAGACCAAGCTTGGTCTTAAGCTAATCTTCATAGATCCTGCCCGTAGAGACGATGCGGGCAACAAGGTAGTATCCTTAAAAGATTGTACGCCCGATGTCACCGTTTTGCAGGAAGAAATGCTTTCGAAGGCAGATTACGTCATCATCAAACTCTCTCCGATGCTCGATTGGCACCGTGCCATAAGCGAATTAAACTGCGTAAAAGAGGTTCATATCATCTCCGTGAACAATGAGTGCAAAGAACTCCTTTTAGTGCTCTCTGCGCGAAATATGGGCGGAAATCTCCGCATTTATTGCATCAATGATGCGCAGTCCTTCGTCTGTGATGAGTCGGATATGGAGACTTCTTCCGTCAAGATTGCCCCATCCACCCTTGAAGAAATGCAGTATCTTTACGAGCCGAATGCCTCATTGATGAAAGCCGGCTGTTTCGGAGTTCTTTCTGGGCGCTATGATGCAAGGATGCTTTCCAAGAACAGCCATCTTTTCGTGAGCCAGGCGCCTATCGAAGCCTTCCCCGGCAGAAGCTTCCGCATTATCGCCGTATCCTCCTTTAATAAAAAGGAGTTGAAGCGCCATCTCTCAGGCATTACCAAGGCGAACATTGCCACCCGCAACTTCCCCCTCTCCGTAGCCGAATTGCGCAAGCGATTGAAGCTGAAGGATGGTGGTGAAACTTATATTTTTGCCACCACACTGAGCGATGAAAGCCATATGCTGGTAATAACGGAGAAAGCTTAGAATTAGGTATAGTATTGGGCCTTTATGATGTTTTTACTCAAGTTTCGCATGTAAACTCCACACGCCCTGAAATGGCAGAAGCTCCTAGCCCAGGGAGGGCACTGAAAAAGTTCCAAGTGGGAGAAATGCCACTTGGAACTTGACGTATTATTTTCTTTTTTCCTTGAAGAACTTCTCGAAGAAGTCCATTTGCTTTTGATTTTGAACAGGCCCCAAATGCAGTCCTTCCTTCATAATCATCACCGTTGGTTTACCTTCCTGGTAGGTAGTCCAGAAAGGAAGGCTATCTCCATTTGGATTGCCGGTCTTGGTAAAGTTGATCCAGTAGCGTGACATGATTTGTTCCATGTGCTGCTCCGTCTCGGTCATCTTTCCAGAGCCAAACTTATAGCCATAGATGAATGGCATCTCTGCCACATGGCTGGCTCCTCCCTTGCGGCTTTTCACGATAGTGTTCTCTGAGTCTTGGTCAAAGTAATACATATACACTTTGCCCTTGCCGGTCTTGCTCTGCAGGTTAGCCCAGGCATACGTTCCCCATGCAAAGGAGCCATCACGGAAAATGTCGGATTGAGCGAAGTAGGTTTCTTCCTCTGTCTTGGCAGGATAGAGACTGAGAACCTGGTCTGCCCAGCTTCCATATATCTCATGGATTCTTTTCTCATAGTCACTTACACTGACAGGGCGGCTAAACATACTTCCTTCGTCGCTGTTGGTTCCTATGATGACATTTACATCATTGTAGTTTCCCTTTTCATAGAGCTTATACTGGTCATCGGTGATGGAGTAGCCGTCAACGTTTGGCCAGAAGGACTCAAAGTCGGTATTCTTCACGATGTCCATAGCCGGAACTTTTCTTAGCTGCTTCAAGTTCTTAGCCTTGAGTCTCTTTTGAAGGAGAAGTCCACCTGCTTCTGCCGCTTTGGTGGTGAGCATGGCTGTGTTACCATTTCTGCTTTCACCCACAGGCCAGAAGGAGCTACCACTTTCGCTTATGGCTCCTTGGAAGAGTCCCTTGGCAAGGGGAGAGGCGCATAGTATACTTACCGAGATACCACCGGCAGATTCTCCAGCAATGGTAATCTTGTCTGGGTCTCCACCGAAGGCAGCGATATTGTCGTGAATCCATTTTAAGGCCATCACTTGATCAAGGATGCCATAGTTACCAGATATGTTCTTGCCTGATTCCTTACTCAGCTCTGGATGTGCCATGAATCCCAAGGCTCCCAAGCGGTATTCTATGCTGCAATAGATGATGCCTTCCTTGACAAAGCTTTCCTGAGTTCCACTGTAGGAGCCAGTAAGAAAGGCTCCTCCATGAATCATCACAAATACAGGGAGTTTGTCATTCTTACTCTTGGCTGGCGTTTCCACACTGAGGTATAGGCAGTCCTCGCTCATGCCCAGCTCTCCACCATTTTGGTTAGGGTCGATGGGCTGTGGTGGACGGTCTCCCCATTTATCTGCTTTGAATACTCCCTTCCAAGGCTTCTTGCTCACTGGGGCTTTCCATCTGAGGTTGCCCACTGGTGCTTCAGCGTATGGGATTCCCTTGTATAAGGCGAATCCTTCATGTTCCACACCTTCAATTTCTCCTTGCTCCACTGTTGTTCTTAGCAGTTGGGCGTTAGCTGCCGATAGGCAAAAGAGTGCCAGGGCGGCTGTCAGTAGATGTCTTTTCAATCTCATATCTGGTTATTCCATTAATTCCGCAACACTATTATCAATTAAACGTTTTAAGAACCTGAGCAGTAGAAAGTTACTCCGGATTTTGCTATGTCAGAATTTTCACTTATCTTAGTGTTGCGAAAAGAAAACAAGCAAAACTCTGATATGACATGGCAAAGATACAAATTAAATCTGAGAAACTCACTCCTTTTGGAGGAATATTTTCGGGTCATGGAGCAATTTGACTCCATATTGTCTTCTCTAATCGACTCCATCCTCAGAATTTCACTACTCATTTAATGAACCATCTCTCGCTTCATCCGACACTTCGCACTTCTCGCCAGTGTTAGAGAGAATAGATGATCGAGCTTTTTCTTATTGTGATTCCTTGGAGAATGTTAGTTTTCCGCCAGCGCTTAAAACTATCGGTAAAGATATTCCGCCAAAACCACCACTAAATGGGTGATATAGGCTAGTTTGGGAGCTGTAATTAAAAATTAACCCCTAAAAAACTGCAAAAAAAGTAGCAATATTTGGTAATTTGCCAAAATATTGCTACTTTTGCATTTATAATATTGCAAACTAGTTTGAAAATCATGTCATTAATAGAAATTAAAAAGGTCGAAACAAAGAAGGACTTGAAGACGTTCATCGACTTCCATTACGACCTCTACGAAGGCAACGAATATGATGTGCCTAATCTTTTCAGCGACGACATGAATACTCTCAGCAAGGACAAGAACGCAGCGTTCGAGTTCTGCGAGGCGGAGTATTTTCTTGCCTATAAGGACGGCAAGCTGGCAGGTCGCGTCGCTGCCATTATCAATCATAAGGCAAACAATAAATGGGGCAGGAAATCGGTCCGTTTCGGCTGGATTGATTTCATTGACGACCGCGAGGTTTCCAGGGCTCTTCTCGATGCTGTAGAGAAATACGGTAAGGAGAAGGGAATGGAAGATATTGTAGGTCCGTTGGGTTTTACCGATATGGATCCAGAAGGCATGCTTACCTGGGGCTTTGACCAGCTAGGCACCATGCCTACCATTTATAATTATTCATATTATCCGGAGCACATTGAGGCTCTGGAGGGTTTTACCGTAGATAATAAGTATGTAGAGTATAAACTGATGGTGCCAGATACCATCCCAGAGAAATATTCCAAGATAGCGGCGATGATAGAGAAAAGATACAATCTCCATGTCCGCAAACTTACCCGTAAGGATATTTATCAGGGCGGATACGGACAGAAGATTTTCGACCTCATCAATGATACATACAAGCATCTCTATGGTTATTCTGAACTTTCACAGAAGCAGATAGACCAGTACATCAAGATGTATCTGTCTTTGCTCGACCTGAACTTTGTAACAGCCATAGAAGACTGGACTACTGAGGATCATAAGATGATAGGTATCGGTATTACGATGCCTTCCCTTTCCAGAGCTCTGCAGAAGTGTCATAGGGGCAGGCTGCTTCCTTTTGGCTGGTGGCATCTGCTGCGCGCCATCAAGTTCCATAAAACCAAGATTGTCGACCTTCTGCTCATCGGTATCCAGCCGGAATACCGTGCTAAGGGTGCCAATGCGCTGCTCTTTGCCGACCTGATTCCTATCTATCAGAAGTATGGAATCGAGTGGGGAGAAACACAGGTGGAAATGGAAGATAATGCTGCCGTGCAGGGACAATGGGGCGTCTTGGATCCAGTCCTTCACAAGCGCCGCAACTGCTATATTAAGAGTATCAGGTAAATAGCAATTGTTGTGTTGGCAATTATCTGATAAACAGAATATTGCAACATCATTTGCTATGTTATAAGAAAATAAATAAGAATAACTAAGGAGGAAATCATGTCTGAAGATAAAAACTTAGGTAACAGCGAATTGAATGCCGCTGATGAGCTTACCAATGCCCCTCAGGAGCAGCAGCCGGTAGAATATACCGATGATAACATCCGCCACTTGAGCGATATGGAGCATGTGCGTACCCGTCCGGGTATGTACATCGGCCGTCTGGGAGATGGAAATCTGCCGGAAGATGGTATTTATGTGCTCTTGAAGGAGGTGGTAGACAACTCTATCGATGAATTCAAGATGGGTGCAGGTGCCCGTCTGGAAATCGATATCGAGGACAATCTGCGTGTCAGCGTGCGCGACTATGGTCGTGGTATTCCTCAGGGCAAGCTCGTTGAGGCTGTAAGTGTGCTGAATACCGGTGGTAAGTACGACAGCAAGGCGTTCAAGAAGAGCGTCGGTCTGAACGGTGTGGGTGTGAAGGCGGTCAATGCCCTCAGTTCCCACTTCGAAGTAAAGTCGTACCGCGACGGAAAGGTGCGCCATCTGAAGTTCGAGAAAGGTATTCTGAAGAGCGACACGACGGAAGATACAGAGGACGAGAACGGTACCTTTATCTTCTTCGAGCCGGATAATACACTCTTCAAGAACTATTCCTTCCACGATGATTTCGTGGAAACGATGCTCCGCAACTATACTTATCTGAACACCGGACTCACCATCATGCACAATGGCCGCCGTATCTTGAGCCGCCATGGTCTGCAGGATTTGCTGAGCGATAATATGACCAATGAAGGTCTCTACGACATCGTCCACATGAAGGGCGAGGACATCGAGATTGCCTTCACCCATACCAACCAGTATGGCGAGGAGTATTATTCCTTCGTCAACGGTCAGCACACCACCCAGGGAGGTACGCATCAGAGTGCCTTCAAGGAGCATATAGCCAAAACTATCAAGGAGTTCTACGGCAAGTATGAGTATGCAGACATCCGAAACGGACTGGTGGCTGCCATTGCCATCAACGTAGAAGAACCGGTCTTCGAGAGTCAGACCAAGATTAAGCTCGGAAGTACTACGATGACGCCGAATGGTGGCGAAACCATCAATAAGTATGTGGGCGATTTCCTGAAGAAGGAAGTAGACAACTATCTCCATATCCACAAGGATGTGGCTGAGATTCTGGAGAACAAGATCAAGGAGAGTGAGCGCGAGCGCAAGGCGATGGCGGGCGTTACCAAACTCGCCCGTGAGCGTGCCAAGAAGGCGAATCTCCACAACCGCAAGCTCCGCGACTGCCGCATCCATTTCAGCGACGCCAAGAACGAGCGCAAGGAGGAGAGTTCCATCTTCATCACCGAGGGCGATTCTGCCAGCGGAAGCATCACCAAGAGCCGCGATGTGAATACCCAGGCGGTGTTCTCTCTGCGTGGTAAACCGCTCAACAGCTTCGGTCTTACCAAGAAGGTGGTTTATGAGAACGAGGAGTTCAATCTGCTTCAGGCGGCTCTCGATATAGAGGACGGCTTGGATTCATTGCGTTACAACAAGGTGATTGTGGCAACCGATGCGGATGTCGACGGAATGCACATCCGCCTGCTCATCATTACCTTCTTCCTTCAGTTCTTCCCAGATCTCATCAAGAAGGGCCATGTCTACGTGCTTCAGACCCCATTGTTCCGAGTGCGCAACAAGCGAACCAAGATCAAGAACAAGCAGGCGGTGGCTGATGCAGATGCGAAACTGGGAAGCAAGGAGAAAAAGAGCGATTTCATCACGCATTACTGTTACAGCGATGAGGAGCGCCAGCAGGCGATTCGCGATTTGGGCCCTGATCCTGAAATCACCCGATTCAAAGGATTGGGAGAGATTTCGCCTGATGAATTCGCCCATTTCATCGGTCCCGACATGCGGTTGGAGCAGGTTACGCTGCATAAAACCGACCAGGTGCAGAAGCTGCTGGAATATTATATGGGTAAGAACACGATGGAGCGCCAGAACTTCATCATCGAAAATCTGGTGATAGAAGAGGATATTCCGGAGGAAGACTCAGCACCGCTGGATTAAATGAAGTGAAGAGTGAAGAACGAAGTTTAAAAAAATGAAGAAATATCTATTCTTAGCACTGGTAGCATTTCTGGCAGTAACTTCTGCCAGTGCCCAGTTGCGTATCAAGATGGGCAAGAACAGCCCGATAGAGAAGTTGGGAAGGGCTGAAATCGCCATTACCAACCTCTATGTGGATAGTGTGGATGAGAATAAGCTCGTAGAGGACGCCATCCGAGGCATGCTCGAAAAGCTCGACCCTCATTCTTCTTACGCTACAGCCAAGGAAACCAAGGCGATGAACGAGCCGCTGAACGGTAGTTTTGATGGCATTGGCGTGCAGTTTAACATGGTAGATGATACGCTGCTCGTTATCCAGCCGGTTACGAACGGACCTTCCGAGAAGGTGGGAATCATTGCCGGTGACCGCATTGTGGCTGTAAACGATACTGCCATTTCGGGCGTCAAGATGAGCAAGGAGGAAATCATGAAGCGCCTTCGTGGTCCTAAGGGAACAACGGTGAATCTTACCATTGTGCGCCGTGGCATCAAGGATAAGCTCATCTTCAAGGTAAAGCGCGATAAAATTCCGGTAACTACCATGGATGCGGCTTATATGATTCGTCCGGGCATCGGATACATCCGATTGGGAAGCTTCGGTCTTACCAGTCATAAAGAGGTAACAATAGCGATGGATTCGCTGAAAAAGAAGGGAATGAAGGACCTTATCTTCGACCTTGAGGATAATGGCGGAGGCTATCTTCAGGCTGCGGCTCAGATTGCCAACGAGTTCCTGCAGAAGGGCGATCTCATTGTTTATACCAGCGGTCGTGCAGCGCCTCGTCAGGAATATAAGGCGCAGGCTAACGGAAGATGGCGCAAGGGCAAGGTGGTTGTGCTCACCAATGAGTTTACCGCTTCTGCCGCTGAGATTGTTTCCGGAGCCATCCAGGATCAGGACCGTGGTGTAGTGGTTGGTCGCAGAACCTTCGGCAAGGGATTGGTGCAGCGTCCGCTGACCTTCGATGATGGTAGCGAGATTCGTCTCACCATCGCCCATTACTATACGCCTAGCGGCAGATGCATCCAGAAGCCATATAAGAAAGGAGACAGATTGGATTATGCGATGGATCTCGACAAGCGTTACAAGCATGGCGAGTTCACCAATCAGGACAGCATCCATCTTTCAGACAGTCTGAAGTATTATACCTTGCGCAAGCATCGTGTAGTTTATGGTGGTGGTGGAATCATGCCAGATTATTTCGTTCCGCTGGATACAACCAAGTATACCAAGATGCACCGTCAGTTGGCAGCCAAGAGTATCGTCATCAACCACAGTCTGAAGTTCATCGATGCGCATCGCAAGGAACTCAAGAGCCAGTATAAGGATTTCGATAAGTTCCTCGCCACCTACGAGGTTCCTTCTTCGCTGATAGATGGCATTATCGCCGAGGGCAAGAAGGAGAAGATAGAGCCGAAGGATGAGGCTGAATTAACTCAGACGAAGAAATACCTCGCCCTGCAGCTGAAAGCCCTTGTAGCACGAGATATCTGGGATATGAGCCAATACTTCCAGGTTTGGAACGAGACAAACGAGATAGTTCAGCGAGCCGTGCAGCTGCTGACTACGGGGAAGTAGATTAAGTGAAGAGTGAAGAACGAAGAGTGAATAATTCAAGTGCTTTGCTCGTGTAACTATAGAAAAAACGGCTGTTAACTGTTAACCTGTTAACCCCGTGAGGTAATGATATAAGAAAAGGTCGTGAGGTTCAATCAGAAATCTCACGACCTTTTTGTATTTATCTTTTTCAGAAGTCATTTACTTCTTCTCATGCATGTGATCCCATTTCAGATAGATTCCGGCAAGGATGGTGCCGGAAATGCTGTGCCAGGCGCAGCTGATGGCGCAAGGCAATACGGCGAGAGGCTGGGCTGCGAAGAAATTGCCGGCAAGTACCGTGGCAAGACCGGCGTTCTGCATGCCTACCTCAATACTGATGGTACGCTTCTTGGCAGTATTGAATCCGGCACATTTGCCGGCAAGCCAACCCAGAAGGTAACCTAGCGTATTGTGGCAGAAAACCACGGCGAAAGTCCAAAGGAAAAGCGATAAGCCGCGAGCAACGAGGTCGTCATGAACCGTTGAAATCACGCCGCCTACGATGATTGCCAGACACGTAACGCTGATGCCCGGCATCAGACTCTGGATGGTAGGGAAGCAATCCTTCTTGCCATAGATATAATTCAAAGCGCAGCCGATGGCCACAGGGATAATCGTAACTATCAGAATGTTGATGAACATTCCCACAGCATCTACATGGATAATCTCGCCTGCCGTAATCTTCATCAGCAGCGGAGTCATCACCGGTGCAAGAATGGTAGAGGCGCAGGTCATTCCTACAGAGAAAGCCACATCGCCATGGCAGAGATAACTCATGATGTTGCTTGATACTCCGCCCGGACAGCATCCCACCAGCAGGATTCCGAGCGCCAGGGCTGGATCAAGATGCCAGACATGCACCAGGGTGTAAGCCACACCCGGCATGATGATGAACTGGGCGCAGGCACCGATAAAGACATCCAGCGGGCGCTGAGCCAGAATCTTGAAGTCGTTGGTGGTCAGGGTCAAGCCCATGGTGAGCATGATGATGCCGAGAATGACGGTCTGAGTAGTTCCGCGCACCCAGTCGAAGGTATGTGGGAAGAAGAATGTGAACACTGCAACACCTATCACGAAGATAGATGTGTAATTGGCCAGCAGCTTGCTGAGCCCTTGAAATAACTTAAGCATAATTCTATTTCTTTTAAAATCCTGATATTTCTCTCTTATTTATTTCTTTCCTCTCTTTCAATATCGAGTGCAAATGTACGTCTTTTCTTTCGGATAAACAAATTATTCTGCAAGAAAATGATAAATTATAACATTTTTATAGGGTAACGCTTGCAAATCTGCACGAATCTTTTGGGATTGTGCAAAATCATGGGCAAAATAATTCGGCTTTTCTTCTTTAATTCCGCAACAAATGTGTAACTTTGCACCCATATTATCGATAATAGTCATAGAATGAACGAAGATTTTGATATAAGACAACAGACGGTTTCGCCTGCAGAAAAGGAATTCGAGAAAGCACTGCGCCCACTGAAGTTCTCCGACTTCAGCGGACAGAATGGCGTGGTGGATAATCTCGAAGTCTTCGTAGAGGCTGCCAAGTATCGTGGCGAACCGCTCGACCATACCCTCTTGCACGGTCCTCCGGGATTGGGTAAGACCACATTGAGTAACATCATCGCCAACGAACTGGGTGTGGGCTTCAAGATTACATCAGGCCCTGTACTCGATAAGCCGGGCGACCTGGCAGGTATCCTTACCTCCCTGGAGCCTAACGATGTGCTCTTCATCGATGAAATCCACCGCCTTTCGCCAGTGGTAGAGGAGTATCTCTATTCGGCGATGGAGGATTACCGCATCGACATCATGATAGATAAGGGTCCTTCGGCTCGCAGCATCCAGATAGACTTGAATCCGTTTACCCTCGTGGGAGCGACAACGAGAAGCGGTTTGCTTACAGCTCCTCTGCGCGCCCGTTTCGGAATCAATCTGCATCTCGAATATTACGACCCGGCTACGCTTCAGAAGATTATCAAGCGAAGTGCGATGCTCCTGAAGGTGCCGATAGAGGATGAGGCGGCAGTGGAAATCTCCCGCCGTTCGCGCGGAACTCCTCGTATCGCCAACTCTCTGCTCAGAAGAGTGCGTGATTTCGCCCAGGTAAAGGGCAACGGAACCATCACTTACGATATTGCCCAAATGGCGCTCAAGGCACTCAACATCGACCAGTATGGCTTGGATGAGATTGACAACAAGATTCTCACCACCATTATCGACAAATTCCGTGGCGGCCCGGTAGGCGTAAGCACCATTGCCACGGCAATAGGCGAGGATGGCGGCACCGTAGAGGAGGTTTACGAGCCGTTCCTCATCATGGAGGGCTTCATCAAGCGCACGCCGCGAGGAAGAATGGCAACGCCGCTTGCCTACGAGCATCTCGGCAGAAATCCGTATACAAGCAATATTATGCAGGGAGACCTGTTTGAGTAATGTTGAATGTTAAATGTTGAATGTTGAATTAGGGCTAGCGCCGTTAAAGGATAAATATTTATGAAAATTGGAATATTTACGGGTACATTCGACCCATTTACGATAGGACATCAGAACATTGCCGAGCGTGCCTTGCCGATGTTCGACAAGCTCGTGATTGCAGTGGCGGTGAGCAAACTGAAGCACGCCAGCGAGGAAATCTCGAAGCGTGTGGAGGATATTAAGGCTGTTTTCCCGAAGGAATGTTCGGAATTGGTGGATGCGGAGGATGCATCTAAGGGTTATCGCCTGGAGGTGGTTTCTTACGATGATCTCACCATCGATTTGGCGCATCGTATGGGAGCCAGGTTTCTGGTTCGTGGCGTCCGTTCTGCCAAGGATTTCGAGTACGAAAGAGAGCAGGCTGACATCAATAAGCAGTTGGGCGGTGTAGAAACCATCCTGCTGTTTTCAGACCCAAGATACAGCAGCATCAGCTCAACGCTTGTTAGGGAATTGAGGTTCTTCGGAAGAGAAGTAGATGAATTTTTACCAAAAATAAAAT
>ERZ1023869.349-NODE-349-length-12227-cov-16.654946_pt1 | contig 12227 bp, 9 predicted proteins | sample MGYA00380390_ERZ1023869 | MGnify/ENA primary metagenome ERZ1023869 (study PRJEB33179, sample SAMN07449005) | human gut metagenome | biome: Human-gut; feature: Human associated habitat; material: Faeces | host: Homo sapiens | place: India: Bhopal | collected...
CAATACACAAAACAACTCCTGAGCAAACAATAATTCCGCTGCGCAATATCTTCAAAAAACATACGGCATCAATATAATAAATCTCTACCAACAGATGAAAACGCTCTCCCATAACAGGAAAACGCTCCCCCGTAACAGACAAATCACTCCCACCGAACCCAAAAGGCCACCTCACGCAACACGTAAGAGCCACACCCAACACCAAAAGCGTGCAAACAGCGGCACAGGCATTCGCGGCCAGGGTATAATCAGGCATATTGCTTACTACAAGCACTGCAAAACGCCGAAATAATTACATTTTGCAAAATAATCGTGCAAAATACTTGCATATTATCTATTAACGTACTACCTTTGCTTTCGTTATAAATACAATACAACAATTAAGAACTCCTTACAACTACCAAAATAACACAGCTTATGAGACATCTCTACACAGCTTTTGCAGCAGCCCTTATAGCAAGTTCGGCTGCTACCGCACAAACCGCCGCCACGCGCAATGTGCGCCTTACCCCAACCAAGCAAGCCATAGCTTTGGCCAAAAAGTCCAACTTCCGTCCGGCCGTCAAGCTGGGCAGCACTGCCGCATCGGGCAAGCACTTCAACGTAGCCTCCACTACCGGCACCACTACCACAGCCCCCATCATCGATGCCCAGCCCGAAGGCAAGCTCCACGCCAACTTCTACTTTTCGGGCGAGAGCTTTGTCAACATGATGGGCTATGAGGCCCAACTGCCGTTCGACGGTATTTGGGGCAAAATAGTCGAGGCTCCCGACAACAAGACCATCTACATCAACAACCCCATCGGTGCCTACTATTCTACCGCATGGATTAAGGGCGAGCGCACCACTGGCGACACCATCGAGGTAAAACTGCCGCAGCAGTTTGTACACGAGGAGTACGACGGCATGAGCAACGACGCCTGGCTTTACAAACTCGTGCCCGTCAAGGTTGAACAGGACGGCGAAACCTACACCACCTTCAAGCCCGACTCTACGAGCCAGACCGTGAAATACGTGTGGCGCAACGACAGCATCGTACTTGTCAACACCACACAGGACAGCAAGCTGCTCGGCATGTGTACCGAGGCGGGCGAATGGTATGGCTATGGCGACTACATACAGCAGTACACTGTGTTCGACCAACAGCCCGTTGCACCCAAGGACGAGACAAAAGCCACCCAAATGAGCATCACCTACTACGACTCAGGACAGAGGTACGGCCGCGTAAAGAAGGTGGTGCGCGAGGGCAACGACATCTACATTGCCGGGCTCAACAAGAATATTCCCTCAGGCTGGGCCAAGGGCACCATCAGTGGCAACAAGGCCACATTCAGCGGCCACCAGTACATGGGCCTCGACTCTGTGACAGCAAGCTACGCCTTTTTCGAACCCGTGTCGCACAACATGGTGTGGGACAGCGAGATTGGAGATTCAATAGAGAGCCTCACACTGGCCGATGCCATCACATTTGACTACGATGCCGACAAGGGCACACTCAGCACCGACAGCACCTTTGTGGCCAACCAGGGTTACAAAATGTTCAACCAGGTGTTCACCTACGACGGTGCCACCATTGAGCCATGGACCGAAAAGGCCGCCACACCGCTTGCCGTAGACGCAAGCACCATGTCGTACATGCCCTTCAGCGAGGAGTACGGCTACGGTCTGCTGGCCTTCGCACCCAGCGAGTTCGACGCCGACGGCTACATTCTCGATGCTAACAAACTCTACTACAGCATCTACCTCGACGACGACGTTCTGACCATCGCCCCCGATGACTATACATTGTTCCCTTACGAAACCACCGAAATACCCTTCACCTACAGCGACATGCTCGACTTTGTCAATTATGCCGGCATGTGGCAGGTTTACACCTTTGTCACGGGCATCGACCGCATCGGTGTACAAATGATTTACAAGGGTGGTGGCGAAGTGCGCAAGTCGGCCATCACCTACATAAGCGCCACCGACGAGGACCCCTCGGCTGTGAGCAACGTGGCTCAAACCGGCAAGGTGGCTGGCGTTACCTACACCGACCTCAGCGGTCGCCGTGTGAGCCGTCCTGGCAAGGGCTTGTTCATTCAGACCACACGCCTGGCCGACGGTACCATCACCACAAGCAAGCGCTTGTTCAAGTAAGCCGCACGTCTGAATTATGACACATACATATTGATAAGTCCGGGAGCCTTATGCCGGCTCCCGGACTTCTTAAATCTCTTAATGAGTGGTGCTGATGTTCTTGATTTCTAAATTCTAAGCATCACACACCGGCCCCACCCTCTAATCCCACCACACACATGAAACTATTACACACCTGTCTTGCCGTTCTGCTCATGGTCCTTTGCACAGGCCCCGTGGCTGTGGCACAAACCACCACCATGGACTACAGTTACTACGACGGCACCACCGACCTGGCACAAACCGGGTCGGGCAAAAAGGAGACCTACGACGTGGCCATACACATCAATCAGCCGGCTCTCACGGGCACCACCATCAAGGGGGTGATTATCAGCATACCACACACCACGGCTGTCAGCAACCTTAAAGTGTGGCTGTCAAAGAAACTCACGCTCCAATCCATCGACGGCAAAAAGCAGAATGTGCCCGACATCTGCACACAACCCGCCGACACCGCATTGGCCTTCAGCAGCACCTACATACCCCTCGACCAACCATACACCATCACCGAGGGTGGCGTATATGTGGGCTACACCTTCACCATCAATGCCGTTGGCACCGACCAAAATGCGGCCAACCCGCTGATTGTGTGCGAAAGCCAGAACGAGGGCGGATTTATGATACATTCTACCAAGAAGTACCTCAAATGGGTTGACCAGTCCGACGTAGCCAATCTGGCCATGAAAGTACGCATCGACGGTGTGGCAGCCAACAGCGCTTCTGTCAGCCTGCCCGCCACCATCTACACCATCACGGGGCAAACGGCCACCACCAACGTTACAGTGGCCAACTACGGCGCCAATGGCGTGCAGTCCTTCGACATCGACTACACCGTCAACGGCACACCGCTCACCCAACACTGCGACCTGCCCGCCGGACAGCAGTTGCCGGGCGAATTTGGCAAGAGCACCCAAGTATCCGTCAGCCTGCCCGCCATCGGGGCCGACGGCACTTACCCCGCCACCATCAGCATCAGCAAGGTGAACGGGCAGCCCAACTCAAGCACAGCAGCACCCACCGCCTTCGAGGTGGACGCACGCGCTTTCATACCCACACACCGTCCCGTCATCGAGGAGTTTACAGGCACCTGGTGCGGCAACTGCCCGCGCGGCTACGTTGCCATGAAGGCCATGAAGCGCCTGCACCCCGACCGCTTTGTGGGACTGGCCTACCACTTCAACGACAGCATGATGGTCATGACGCAAGAGCAGTTTCCGCTTTCAGTAACCGGCTACCCCATAGCCTCGATTGAGCGTCACGGCACCACCGACCCCTATTTCGGGTCCGATTCAAAAGGCACCCACCCATTATACATTGAACGGGAGTGGCTGGCCTATGCCAACCAGTATGTGCCCGTCGACGTGGCTGTCGAAGCCAAACTCTCGGCCGACGGCAAGGAGGTGACTGCCCAAGCCGGCATCACCTCAACACGCGCCATGAGCAATGCGGGTTACAAGGTCGAATTTGTGCTCGTGGGCAACAGTCTGAGCGGCACGGGCAATGGCTGGGTGCAGGAGAACTATTATAACAATGCCACCGCCGACATATTTCCAGAGCCGGAGTTTGCCCCCTTCCTTGGCACTACCGACAAGGTGGCTGGCCTCGACTACGACGATGTGGTGCTTGCCACTACCCGCACACTCGGCACCGACGTGGCACTGCCCAATGCCCTGGAGGCTTACAAGCCCTGCCAGGCTGCGGCCACATTTAAGCTTGACGCCATTGTAACGCCCGACAAGCTGAACCCCGTCAAGTTTAACAAGACCAAACTCGATGTGGTGGCTCTGCTCATCAATGTGGCCACCAACAAGGTGGTCAATGCCGGCATTGTGGCTGTTGACGCCACAGACTATCGCACGGCTGTGGACCAGCTTACCACCACTGGTGCCCAACCCAAGCAACCCACCATCTACTACGACCTTAGCGGCCGCCGTGCAGGCGCTGCTGCCAAGGGGGTGCTCATAACCAACACCGGACGCAAAGTAGTGCGCTAAATATCTGCGCACCACGCCATAGCAAGCGGACTTGCTGCAACACTCTGTACAACGGAGTTTGCGGCAAGTCCGCTCTTATTTTTTTCACAAATTGCTCTAAAATATTTTGTAAGGCGGAGTTAACATTTTACCCCCCCCCAATGTATAAACTTTGCTAATCACGCATAATGATGCATAGTATCTACGCCATTTCGCAACATTTGTTGCATTCATAAAACATGACAGGTTAGTAATTTTGCATTCCTTTTTATAAGTATAACGCGCACGCAGAACAAACGCACGCAGAACACCACCAAAGGATAACACGTATGAACCTCAAACAACGCATATTGCAACGCTTGGGGGCACTGATGCTGGCCAGCATTCTCTGCCTCAACCTCAACGCACAACACGCGGCCGTCAAAACCAATCTGCTGTACGACGCCACCCTCACGCCCAACCTCGGTGTGGAGCTGGGCCTGGGGCGCAAAAGCACCATGCAAGTGCTCTACGGCCTCAACTTGTGGAAACACCCCCTGAACAACGACAAGATGTGGAAACACTGGCAACTGCTCGGCGAGTACCGCTGGTGGCCCTGCTCCAAGTTTAACGGCCACTTTATTGGCGTGCACGCCATGGGCGGCGAGTTCGACATGCAGAAGGTGCGCTTCAAACTGCCCTTTTACAACTGGCCTTCCGACCTGCGCGACAAACGCTACGAGGGGTGGAACGCCGGGGGTGGCTTTACCTACGGCTACCAATGGATATTGGGCCGGCACTGGAACCTCGAGGCATCGCTCGGCGTGGGCTATCAGTACATCAGCTACAAGCGTTACCCTTGCGCCGAATGTGGCACCACCGAGGAGAGCGGCCACAAGCACTACTTCGGCCCCGACAAACTGGCGCTCAGCCTGATGTACGTGTTCTAAACGCTGACGCCACCACGTGCACAGCCACATTTGGGTGTGCAGCCCCGGCCCAATGCGCCCCGCCTGCCACAACCACCTCAACCCCCTTACTATCAAACAGCAACTTATGTCAATCAAACACATCATAGCCACATCGCTCCTGGCACTCGCACCATTGGCCGCCTGTGCCCAAGGCAACAGCATGCACCAGCTTGCAGCACGCCCCATGGCCAAACCGGCCGGCGAGTCGCTGGTGGTAACCTGGCGCATGACCATGGACAGCATGCGCATACGCTCCAACCAAACGCTGGTGTTCACCCCCGTCATTGAGGACAAGCACGGCCACACACAAACGCTGCGCTCCATCATGGTGAACGGACGCCGCCAGCACTACGTATTTCTGCGCAACGGCAACAAGCACTACCCCGACGCCATTGAGCTGCAGCGCCACAACGGCACCGCCCAATGCTACAACTACCGCGAGGCCATCGACCTCGAGCCGTGGATGAACGACGCCACCGTGCGCATTGCCACCGACACCTGCGGGTGCGGCAATCTGGTGGGCAACAGTGCCGGCACACCCGTCGACATCAATCCGCACTGGGAGCGCAAGTGCGCCCTGGCCAACGTGATGCCCGCCGTCAGTGCCGACGACCCCGTGCTCTCGCTGCAGGGCAAGGCTTACCTCGACTTCCCCGTCAACCGCACCGAACTGCACCCCGACTACCACAACAATGCGGCCGAGCTGCACAAAATAATGAGCACCATCGACACCGTGCGCCACAACCCCAACGTGAGCATCACCTCTATCAGCATTCACGGCTATGCCTCGCCCGAGGGATCGTGGACCAACAATGCCCGTCTGGCACAGGGACGTGCTGCCACGCTCAAGGAGTATGTGCGCAACCAGTACGACATACCGGCCAAAACGTATCATGTAGACTTCACCCCCGAGGACTGGGCAGGGCTCGACACCTTTATCGTGCGCAGCAACATGGCCGACAAGCAGGCTTTGCTCGGCATTGTGCGTGCCGACATGGACCCCGACGCCAAAGACGCCCAGCTCAAGCAGCGCTACCCCGAGGCTTACAGCATTCTGCTCAACGCCTACTACCCCTACCTGCGCCACTCCGACTATGAGGTGAAGTACAAAATACGCCCCATGAGCGACCGCGAGGCCGCTGCCCTCATCAGCACAGAGCCAAGGCTGCTCTCGCTCACCAAAATGTACCGCATTGCGGCCCTTTACGAGCCGGGCAGCGACCAGTACAACGAGGTGATTGAAACCGCCGCCAACGTTTATCCCGCCGACACCGAAGCCAACCTCAACGCTGCAAGCGTGGCACTGCGCCAGGCCGACATCACACGCGCCGGGAGCTACCTCAAGCGTGCCGGTCAAACGCCTGCCGCCATCAATGCCCGCGGCGTGCTGGCCCTGCTTCAAGGCCATTTGGCACAGGCTCAACAACTCTTTGAGCAGGCTGCCGCCAACGGCTCCGACGAGGCCAAACGCAACTTGACGCTCATTACAGCTGCCAATTAAGCACTCTATATAAACTTTACATACATAAGACTTATGAAAAAGATTTATTTACCTTTAGCTCTTGCTGCCACCCTTGCATTAGGTGCTTGCAGCAGCGACAATGTAGTAGACAATGGTGGGTCAAACCCCATCGACCTGAGCAAGGGAGGCTTTGTCAAGATGAGCCTCAACCTGCCTACCGACAACAACCGCGGCAGCCGCGCCGAACTCAACGACACGCTCAAAGATGGTCTGGCCAACGAGTACGGCATCAAGAACGCTTACCTCGTGCTCTTTGAGGGGGGCGACGATGAAAATGCAGCCACGATCAAAGGTGCCTACGCACTCAGCAACAGCGATTTTGAGGCGGTGGGCGACGACCCCAACCACGTGACGCTCACAAAGCGTATTGCCTTTGCCAACGACACGAAGAAGCCATCTGAAAGCAACAAACACATCTACGCTTTGGTGGTGCTCAACAACAATGGTTTGTTTACCGTCGATGGCAATCAGCTGAAATTTGACACTAATGTAACAACTGGAGAGTACGCCACATTTGCAAACTTTGCCAACTTCTCTAAGGTCATTGCCAGCACAAGTACCGACGGCACAACACCCTTTGCCTCTAACGTGGCTACCAACGGCATCTTCATGACCAACGCCCCACTCTGCACCGAACCTGGCGGCGCCACCGCCCCAAGCACCGATGCCAAAATCAAGACATTGGCCGATGTAACCAACAACATCTACACTACCGAGGCCGAGGCCAAGTCGAAGCCCGCTGCAGAGATTTATGTGGAGCGTGCCGTAGCCAAGGTGACTGTACAGAGCAAGAGCAAGACCAACGCACTCGAGGTTAACAAGAATATAAGCTACAAGCTGTACAACTGGGCGGTGGACAACACCAACAAGAAGAGCTACATCGTGCGCCAGTATGACAATAATTGGAACAAGCTCTATTCCGACAAGGCTGCAGGCGCCAACAAGTACCGCTTTGTGTGGGACACACCGGTGAACCCCAACGCTACTGAAGCCAACAAGCGTTACCGCACGGCATTTGCCCAAGACCCCGAATATCTTACCACTACCGATTCTACCAAATACAACCAAATGGGCAACAACGCCAGCATGACGTTGAAGACAACGTTTGGCAACGATGCCCCGCAGTATTGCAACGAGAACACCTTCAAGGTAGAGGCTCAAAATCAGGACCAAACTACCCGCGTGGTACTTGGTGTTAAGATGTCTGTACCTGGCACAAACACTTCTGGCACACCCACCTATGATGAAGACCTGTATACCATCAACGACAACAAGGAGGTTGTTTACACCAAAGCCACTCTGGCCGAACGTCTCAAGAACATTCTGCTTCAGGAATCTGACGTAAAGGATTGGGTTGCTAAGCACGCCACAGATGCTTCATTCGACATCACATTCGACACCAATAAGGCTGGTGAAACTACCATCACAAAGGCCACCTTTAAGGGCAAGACCACCACACCCGGTGCTACTGAGGAGAAACTTGAAAGCTTCACCACCAACCTCAATAATGCTCTGCCCAACATCGTTCGCTACAAAGGCGGCGTGGCATACTATGCCGTACGCATCAAGCACTTTGGCGACACCGACACACCTTGGAATGTAGAAGGACAGGGCGTAAAAGCCGGCGACAACAACAACATATATCCGAGTGCCACGGGTGCCAACATTGACTGGTTCCTTGGCCGCTACGGCGTAGTGCGCAACAACTGGTACGACATCAGCGTGAACAAGATTCAGACACTTGGCGATGCCACCATACCCGCATTCACTAACTACCCCGACGATGTGCTTGAGAACTATATCTCTGTAAGCATCAACGTACTCTCATGGAGCAAGCACACTCAAGGTGCTGACCTCTAATTTATAACCTTACCATTGGGGGCTCACCATACAGCCCACGGCTCATGGCGAGCCCCCAATGCTTTTCTATACTCACACACCACGCCCTGCCGCTGGGCGCATGGCAAAATACAGCGGGATATTGCCTCTGCAGCCACACCATTACACAATGCGCTGCCACCAATACCGACACTACACGCCGCCAACCGTGCGGCCACAGCATACATACCATACACACCCCACACCAAATTGAGATGACACACCTACTCAGCAAAGCCCTCATCGTGCTGGCCACCGCAGCAGGTCTGGCCTCATGTGCCGACATGAAGGAAGACCTGCCCCCCTGTCCGCAAGGGCTTGACATACACTTCAAATACAACTACAACCTGCAGCGCGCCGACATGTTTACCGACCACGTGGGGGCAGTGAGCGTTTATCTGTTCGATGCCAACGGCCACTACCTCGAACAGCGCACCGTGCAGAACACCGCTGCGGCACAGCCGCTCAAGAGCAAGGACTTCTGCGTACACTTCGACATAGCTCCCGGCACTTACCAATATCAGGCTGTCGCCTTTCAGCGGCCCTATGCCGAATGTCAGGCCACAGCGGGCGCACGCTTCAAGGTGTCGGCACCACAGTCGGCCAGCGACAATCTGCAAACGTTGCGCATTGCCCTGCCCGCCAAGCCTATAGGCGGGGTGGCCGACACCATGATGGTTGACAACGCTGCCCTGCCACTCGACACGCTGTGGGTGGGACAGTCGGCCCGCCCCGTCACGGTGAGCTACAACGACAAGCTTGCCACACAGGCCGACACCTGCTCATTGGTGCGCGACACAAAGCAGATTAACATCACGCTGCGCGACCTTGACAATCCGGCCGCCCTCGATGTGAACGACTTTACGTTTACCATCACCGACCGCAACGCCGCAGTGGACGGCTACAACACAGTGGACGAGCGTACCACGCTCCGCTACACGCCATACGCCACGTGGAACACCACCGACCCCATCAACACTGCCTCCGTCATTACCAACCCAAACACTAACAATGCACAGGCTCCCGGCCGCATGGCACACGCCGATTTCATGACCTCGCGCATCATTTACCACAGCGGTGCCGACGCCGCACACAACGCACAGCTTGTCATTTACAACAAAAGGACGCAGCAAAACGTGGTGCGCATCGACCTGGCCGACTTTCTGCAACGCCTGCGCTCGTCGGCCGAACGTAACTACACGGCACAGGAGTTCCTCGACCGCGGCTACGACTACCGTCTGTCGTTCTACCTCAAGGGCGGCAGCTGGAGCTATGCAAGCATCGAAATTGGCGTCCTCTCATGGGCTGTGCGCATTCAGAACGAGGACATTTAGCCTCCCTCTACTACCCACATCATTTCACCTGACAAATGAAACTGCGATTACTGACATATCACCTCACATTGCTCTGCACCGCCTGGCTGCTCCTGTCGGCCTGCCACGACGACACTGCCGGGCCCGCCACCCCGGTGGTGGGGCCCAACACCTATGTGCGTATGCAAGTGCAAGTGGCGTCAGGACGCAAGCAGCGCGCCACTGCTGCCGAAGAGGGGCTGCCACGCGAAAACAGCATCAGCCAAATCACCATCATACTCTTCAAGGGGGCTGAGGGCGGCATCAATGCGGCCAATGCCGACAAGGTGACCGTGCGAGCCTTTTGCTGGGACGTGCAGCCGCTCGGCGCCACCACCTACACCACCGGCAGCCGGTTGTTGCCTGCCAACATGGAGTATGGCACATACAACGTACTGGTGGTGGCCAATGCCAACTATGCCGCGCTCGATGGCCACACTCTGGCCGAGGTGCGCACACAAATATACAATGGCACATATGCCGACCAAAGCACCGCCTGGCCCGAACGCCAATCGGACTTTGTCATGACATCGGCCAACGACGCGCAAATAATAGTGGGCACGGGCAGCACCCATACTGGCACGGCCAACGACGCCTTTACCACCACCAGCGGCCAGCCCATCGACCTCGATCGCCTGGCCGCCCGCATTGATTTTGTGCCCGATGCGGCCTACCTCAAGACGGCGGCCGACGGCACCATCTACTACGAATATCCCGTTACCGATCCCGACGGTTCTGCCACCAGCAGCAAGTTCCGCCTCAAGTTTGTAGAGCCCTACAACATCACGCAGCAAAGCACCTTGTTCGAGCAGAGCATGGATGCCGACGCCACCACACAAGCACCCACGGGCAAAGTCATCTACCTTGGCGGCGAGAGCACCGAAAGCGGCACTCCACGCTATGTGGCCGACCCGCTCACACTGCACAAGGGCAACCCGGCCACCACGGCCGACGCCTACAACGCTTTCTACGTAGCGCTGAACCGCTACAACGCCTTGCCGCAGAACGGCGTCCAGCTGCGCACCATATACCAAGTGCAGCAGGGCAACCACGCCAACCCCGACGATGCTGCCAACCCCTACTACATAGTGGCTTATACCGCCGAGAACACGCTCAGCGTGGCCTTGCAGCAAAGCAACGATGTCAGGACCTACGCCACGGGGCTGCGCTTCTTCGGCACCTACTTGCCTAACGGCGAGGAGAGCAAGGCTTACGACCGTGCCTACGACTTTGACATTCGCCACCGTTCTTCAGACACGGCGTCCAACCCCAACCTGGCCCTGCCCCTGGCCTACGGCATTGTGCGCAACAACATCTACCGCGTGCGCATCAGGAAAATTACCCGCACCCCCGACAACTTCAACATCACGCTGCAAATACGTGTGGTGCCATGGCAACGCTACGAACACGGCGATGTTATTATGTAATAATTATCACGATGCTGCTATACGAAGATATCACATATGATATAAGAAGGGCCATATTCAATGTCTACAACTATTGGGGCCCAGGCTTATTAGAGCAAATCTATGAGGAGTCATTAACCATAGAACTTGAAATAATGGGTCACAAAGTTGAGAGACAAGTTGATATGCCTTTAACATACAAAGAGAAGGCACTTAGTTGCAAGTTCCGTGCAGATTTGGTAGTTGACGATTTGATTATAATCGAATTAAAGTCTGTTGACGAATTGCATCCTATACACTTTAAGCAATTACAGACCTACCTAAGATTGACGAACAAGCGCTTAGGACTCTTAGTAAACTTCAACTGTGTTGATATCCAACATAACATCAAGCGTGTGATAGTAGGTTGAGTGTGTCCACTTCGCTACTTGGCTGTTAGGCACTCACAGATATTATAGTTTGGACTCACGGATGTTGTAGTTTTGGCTCACGGATCACACCGATCGCACGGATTTACTGCCACGTGGCTTTCGCACCACTGAGGTGACGGATCTAACGGATTTTGTGAGCATTGCATGCTCACTTCGCCACCTGCCCGTTACGAGCCCGTAGCCAAACACGCAAGCTAAGATTATGCAACAATTAAGCCAAAGCTGCAGAGTGAGCATGCAATGCTCACAAAATAAAAGGGTGTCCACTTCGCTACTTGGCTGTTAGGCACTCACTGATATTTTAGTTTTGGCTCACGGATCACACCGATAGCACGGATTTACCGCAAAGTGACTTTCGAACCACGGAGGTAACGGATCTAACGGATTTTGTGAGCATTGCATGCTCACTTCGCCACTTGCCCGTTACGAGCCCGCTGCCAAACACGCAAACTATGATTATGCAACAATTAAGCCAAAGCTGCAGAGTAAGCATGAAATGCTCACAAAATCCGTTATATCCGTCACCTCCGTGGTGCG